>Ga0335081_10002589_pt1 | contig 28507 bp, 26 predicted proteins | sample Lox_Sample_35_FD_206713 | JGI IMG/M metagenome (GOLD analysis project Ga0335081, IMG submission 206713) | Soil microbial communities from Loxahatchee National Wildlife Refuge, Florida, United States - Lox_Sample_3.5 | ecosystem: Environmental > Terrestrial > Soil > Wetlands | place: USA...
GTTCGTCGAAGACTTCGCAGGCGTTGTCCAATACGGTGTCACCGAGATCGATGGGAATTTGAGACTGTTGGCGGGCGTGCTCGAGGATCGAGGCGATGCGTTTGACCGCTCGAACCGAGTAGAACCGCACCAGCCCAAGTGTCGTCCGCGCGCCAAACACCGTTACCAGGATCGTATCCTCGTTGACGGCGGACATGAAGATTTGGCGTTCTTTGCCTTGCTGATGGAGAGCGGAGAATTCGGATTCGCCGATGCGGTGCGCCAGTTCTTTAGTGGCGGCAAAACTGCCCGCCGCCAAAGCGGCCACTATCGTCGGGTCGATCGATGGTGGGATCTCACCGTGTTGGCCCAGGATGGCGCCACCGCGTTCAATGATCAGCGCGAAGGAAGCCTCCGAGCTGTCGAGGAAATCCTCCAGAACACCAAGCAGGCTCTCCGCAGCTTCAATTGTCAGGATTGGCATTGCATGCATTTGAGTCTACGCCTCACCGTGACCCATTCCCTGTGAAGGGGGAGGGGAACGTTATCCGCGGCGGGCGGCCGCCGCGGCGATTCCCGAGAGTGCGGTTGTGGCCTGCGATCCGGCAGCCGTTCGGGCTTGTTGCTTGGCGGCCGCGGCTTCGTTTTCGCGCGCGAACTTCTGCAGCAGCAGCCGGGAGATCGCATTCAGCGTGGCGAACACTCCCTGACCCGTCGTGGCAACGGCGACAAAACTCGGCACTCGCACCTTGCGGTTGTTGAGAATGAAATCGAGGTAGTGGACAGGCGCGGGATTGGGCAGGTCGCGTTTATTGTACTGCAGGACGTAGGGAACTTGCTCCATGCTACTGCCCTGACGTTGGAGATTCTCTTCGAGATTTTTAAAACTCTCGATATTCTCCTCCATCTTGTCCCACTGCGAGTCGGCGACGAATACGATGCCGTCCACGCTGCGCAGCACCAGTTGCCGCGTGGCGTTGTAGATCACCTGTCCTGGGACCGTGTAAAGCTGGAATTTGGTTTTGAAGCCTTTCACAACCACCGCATTCAATGGCAGAAAATCGAAGAACAGCGTGCGGTCCGCCGCTGTCGCCAGCGAGACGAGTTCGCCCTTGTGAGCTTCGGCGACCTGACTGTGGATGTACGTAAGGTTCGTGGTTTTGCCGCAGAGGGCGGGGCCATAATAGACAATCTTGAATTGAATTTCCTTGTTGACGTAGTTGATGATCGACATGTTGATACTCCTTACACGACGGCTCGTTGACGACAGAGGCGGGCGATTTCCTCGCTGATGCGCTCGCAGCGGCGCAGCAGCGCTTTGCTGAAGTGGCTGGGGTCGTGGATGACGACGAGGAAGATGTCGCCCGCATGGAAGATGCTGAGCGGCTGTTGGTCCGTGAAAACGGACAGGCGCGTCACCTGGCCGACACGCAATTCCTTCATGTAGCGGCCGACTTTCTTGAATAACTGTGGGGCAAATACGCTGATGGTTTCCTGGTCCAGATGTGACGGCAGTTGCCCGGTCAGGAATACGCCATCGGACATGGCCAGAATGCAGCCTGCGACGCCTTTGAGCTGGCTCGTTAAACGCACGATTTCCTGCAGCGTGAGTTCCTCGTTGTGTTCCACACCGAGGAGACGGTTGAGCGTGCGGGGCGCAGGTCCCGTCAGCGTGCGGAGCGTCTTCCGATTAATGCCGGGCACGAGACGCAATTCCTTGGGCGATTTGAACCCACCGCGTGCATTGCGGAATTCAATAATGCGCTGCGCCAACACCGGCCCGACGCCTTCGATCTTCGCCAGGTCTTCGGCGGCGCATTGGTTCAGATTGATCAGGAACTTGTTTTCGGTAGGAACCGCGCTCGCAGCGATAACCGCCAGTTCTGGCGGCGTCACCGATTCCGAAACGGCTTCGGAGACCGTCGGGACTTCGGCGAACGGGGCAGGAGCCGTAGCTGGTTCTGGTGTAGATTCGGTTGAGGCTGTGGGCTGTTCGATTGATGTCGCTGCTGCCACCTCGACGGGGACAGGTGCAGCCGGAGCGACTTCTGAAACGGGCTCGTCAGGCTTCGGCTCCGGAACCGCTGGTACGTCCGCTTTGCTTTCAGTCGGCGGTACCACGGGCTCTTTTGCTTCAAGAACAGGCTCGGACGACGCTTCTACGTTCGCGGGGGCGACTGGTTCTGAAGCGGCGCCTTTCTCAGCGAAGATGGAAAGGCCTTCGTCCGCAAAGGCTTCCGTCTCGACCTCAATTTCTCTGGATTCGGCTTCCGTTTCGGTCTCAGATGGTTCGGCTGTGGTGGCTTCGATGGGCGTCGTCACTTCAGTTGGCGTGGGCTCAGCCGCAAAGATCTTCTCCTGGAACGGAATCGGGATCTCGCTTTCGCTAAAGTCGAGCGTTTCGTCGTCTGAGAGAGTTGCCGTAGTCGTAAACAGCCCTGGCGGCAGTTGGGGAACAATTTCCTGCAGTGCCAAAGGCACGGATTCGTTGCCAATGCTCGGCAAAGGGGAAGCAAGAATCGAGGACGGCATGGCTTCGACGGCTACGGATAGTGGAATGCGAAGCCGCGCCGACTGAAGTTGCGGCAGGACAACGTCGCGCGGCAATGGAACGCGCTCATTGAGGTCGATGCGCCGCCACAGCTCGGCACGTGGACAAATAAAGACGTGATCCGGCATGACGGCAACAAGGCTGCGAAGAGTGACCAGGATTTTGTCCTCCGTCGTTGGCGAAGTGGCCGGAGCGGTTTTGGGAGCCGGCTCCGGACTCTTTGCAAGGACGGGCGACGGAGTAAGAAGGAACGATGGCGGCGGTGGCGCCAAAGGAACCGATTCCTTGTCCGGTTCGGACTCGCCGGCAGACGCGGGCTCCGTTGGTTTGACGATTTCGGCGGCCTCCGGTTTCACCACTGGTGATTCGACCTCCGTGTCATCAAAGAGCTTTGGCAATCTGTCGAATTCAGGCGTGTCGATGTCCAGAGTGGTTTGGTTTTGGTACGTCAGCAAATCGGCGGGCAGAGCCTTCACAACTTCATCCAGAGGAAGCGTAATGGGATGTTGACTATTGACGACGGGCGGCGGGTTGCGGAGCATGTTCTGCGGAAGCAGAGGGAGTAATTTCGACAGCGCGAACGTGACCTTGCCAGCGGACAGTTGTGGCAATATCCAATCAGCGGGGATGCGGATACAGGTGTGATCGATTTTCTCTCGGGCGTCGGCCGCCAGGAGTTGCGTGGGCAGTTGCTGGAAGATGCAACTGACCGGAATCGGAATGGTGGTTCCGTTAGCTCCGGACGGAGTCGGTACATTGACGGTTATGCCGCGGTTGGGCGGAGGCGATGGATACTTGATGCCTTCGTCCTTCGGCACAATCAATTGGGTTTCGGCCAATTGGGCGCGCGGCGTGGTGGGAGGCGGTGCAACAATAGTTTTGGTTGGCTCAGCTTTTGGACTTCTAAAAAACGGCAGTCTCATGATCAAGTTTCCCTGGTTGTAGCCCGAATAACTCGCGGGGCTTATTCAGCACGCTGTATGCCACGCATCTCGTAGTGCTCAGCAGCGCATAGAAGGCGCAATTGGGCGCGCAGAAGTCTCAGGTTTGCGAGGCCGGACTGGCTTTGATCCTCGCATAGGCTAAAGATCGGCGCCCGTCACGCGCAGTACTTCATCCAGCGAAGTCAGTCCTGCTTTGGCCTTATCAAGCCCCGCCATGCGCAAGGTTCGCATCCCTTCCTTGAGAGCCATGTCCTTGATGACTTTGGCGCTGGAATTATGGAGGATTTGCTCACGGAGAGCTTCCGTAATGGGCAAGATCTCCAGAATGGCGATGCGTCCGAGGAAACCCGTATCTTTGCAGCGTACGCAGCCACGACCATGGAAAAACGTGTTTGAGGCAAGATCTTCTTTGTTCAGACCCAAACGGGTCATAACATCTTCGGGGACGACGAGCGCTTCCTTGCAGTGCGGGCAGATCTTGCGAAGCAGACGTTGCGCGCAAACCATCAAGACGGACGAACTGACCAGAAATGGTTCAATGCCCATATCCACCATGCGGGTGATCGCACCCGGTGCGTCATTCGTGTGCAACGTGGAGAGCACCAGGTGACCGGTCAAGGCGGCTTTCACGGCGATGTCCGCCGTCTCTGAATCGCGAATTTCGCCAACCATCACGATATCCGGGTCCTGACGCAGAATGGAGCGCAAGCCGCCCGCGAATGTCAGCCCGATCTCGGATTTTACCTGAACCTGATTCACTCCCAACATTTGATACTCGACCGGGTCTTCCACCGTGACGATGTTCACATCGGCCGTATTGAGTTGCGTGAGAACGGCGTACAGAGTCGACGTTTTGCCTGAGCCGGTCGGACCGGTCATGAGAATCATTCCGTGCGGGGCGTCGATGGCATTCTTGAACTTCTCAAGGTCTTCGGGGAGCAAGCCGAGCCCCTCCAGATTCAAGCTCAGGGTGCCTTTGTCCAGCACGCGCAAGACAATTTTTTCACCGTGCACGGTGGGCAGCACGGAAACGCGCATATCGACTTCTCGTCCTGCCAGCTTGATCCGGAAACGACCGTCCTGCGGCAGACGGCGCTCCGCAATGTCGAGGTTCGACATGATCTTGATGCGCGAGGCGATCGCCGACTGCAAGGCTTTGGGCGGTGCGGTGGAATCGTAAAGGGTGCCGTCGATGCGATAACGAAGTCGGAGGACCTTCTCAAAGGGCTCGATATGGATATCGCTGGCGCGATCCTTGATAGCCTGCACCAACATCAGGTTCACCAGCTTGATCACCGGACCTTCTTCGCTGCTCTCGACCAGTTGGTCGAGATTAATCTCTTCCTGCTTTTCCTTGGCGAGCTCAACGTCGGAGACGTCCACATCTTTCAGGATTTCATCGATGCCGCCACTGGCCTGAGTTTGGGCGTTGTTGAGAAAATCCACCACTGCCCGTTCGGTGCTGATCAACGGGATGATCTGCAAATTCGGACGGACGCGACGTAAATCATCCAGTGCCAAGACGTTGAGCGGATCGGCCATAGCCACAAAAACTCGCTTGCCCAAGCGGGCGACGGCCACCATTTTGTACGTCTGGGCGAGATCTTTGGGGATGAGATCGACGACATCCTCCGGCACGTGCATTTTGGCCAGCGTGATGGGGGCGACGCCGAGACAGCGGCCCATGCTGACCATCATATCTTGCTCGGTCACAAATTGCTTGTCGAGCAAGAGCTTGAGAACGCGGCCTCCTTGCTTCTTCTGGATCTCAAGAACCTCGTTGTACTGCTCTTGTGTCAGCAGCCCATCGGCAATCAGCGTATCTGTGATCCGTTCACCGAAAGATTTCATTGATTTCCTGTGAGACGGACGCTTTGTGGTTTCTTGAGGTCCAGCCCGTGCGCACGGCGCAAGGCCGCATAGACTTCGGCGGGCGCCGCAACGTACCAGAACACGTTGTAGGAAAGCATTCCCTCGGCATGGTTGCGCGTCACCATGTCAAACGGATTGGCGGTGGCGATGAGAACCGAACGGCTGATCAGGTCAAAGGATATCAGACAGTTGGCAAAACAAAACTCACGAGGCAAGAGACAGGCCGCATCCCGGTCGACATCGTATGTGGATAGCGGCAGATAGGGTAACCCGCTGCGGTCAACCAGCAACGACATGACATCATCCAGTTTGGCAATCTGCTCGTCGGCCAACATCTGCACCAAGGTGGGCGGCTGCGCGTTCTCGTCCTCGGTGGGGCGAGCCGTCGCCAGACGTTTCAGCAATGGTTCGACCGCTTGGGGGGTAACGAATTTCTCGACGATCAGCAAGTCGACGAGTGCTTGATTGGCATCCCCACCTTTTGGCTTCGTTGGAAGGGAAGGAGAGTGGGGCGCCGTCGCTCCGACGGTCAGCGACGGAGCAGGTTGTGTCGGCTTGGAGTCCTCACGCAACGACGGCGCCCCAGAGGGTTGACGAGCAGTAGAAAGTTGTGACGTTTTGGCTTCGAGATCGCCGAGAGCCGCCAGCGCTTCGGGATCGGACGGGTATTCTTGAAGAATGCCCTCGTACTCCAAAATCGCCTGGGAAATCTGTCCCAGCGTAATGTAGGCTTGCGCCAGTTTCTTGGAGGTGCGCAGACTGTCTTCAGGACGGCCAAGTTTGTTATAGGCTTCCTTCAGAATTTCCCAGGATTGATAGTCCTCAGGCTGCGACTGGGTGATCGCCTCGAACATTTCGACAGTTCGGAGCAATTGCTGGATTTCTTCGTTTGAGATGCTGGCCATAGGGTCGAGCAACTCCAAGCTCAACCCGGACAAAAGCACGCGATATGCCACCGCTGATTGACAGGGGGAAAATGGCTGCCCGGCCTGGACTCGAACCAGGAAATACGGCTCCAAAGGCCGCTGTGTTACCGATTACACTACCGGGCAGTCCCACCGACTTCGGAGGCATCAGTCGAATCTGCAAATCTGGTGATCGTCGTCCACATGCTCGGCCCAAAATGTTCACGAATCTGCCGAGCCGATCTTTCCGCATCTGCGGTTTTCGCGAAGACTCCGAAGACCGTCGCACCGCTGCCGCTCATCAGCGCGCCAGCCGCCCCGTTCTCGCACATCGCTTTCTTAAGCAGCCCGAGAACGGGGAATTTTCTGATCGACGGCGTCTCCAGCGAATTGAACAAACCTTGGGCGATGCCCGCCAGATCATCCTGGGCCAAAGCGCGCAGGAGCAAACTAACTTCTGGGAACTTGTGTGTCAATCGCGAGTCGGCCGCTGCTTTGGCCCAATTCCCATAAGCCCATTTCGTCGAAATGCCGAAGCCGGGGTTGACGAGCAAAATGCTTCCGGAGAAGTTGCAGGCGACCGGCTCAATCCGTTCGCCCCGACCGCGGCACATGGCTGCACTCTCCGCCAGGAAAAAATCGATGTCAGAACCGAGCCGCGCAGCAAGGTCATGCAAGGTTGTGTTGGGCAGATTCAATTTCCAGAGCCTGTTCAAACCCGTCAATACGGCCGCGGCGTTGCTGCTGCCACCGCCAAGACCCGCCGCCAATGGTGTCCGTTTGCGCAACAGGATTCTGGCCCCGCAATCTACGCCAGAGTGTTCCGTAAGCAGTTTGGCCGCTCGTAAAGCAATATTCGAATCGTCGGTTGCCAGACCCGGATGGTCGCACTCCAGCTTCAATCCGCTCTTGGCCGATCCCAGCGTAAGTTCGTCGCCAAAAGTCAAGGGCAGCATCACCGTCTCCAACTCGTGATATCCGTCAGGACGTTTCCCAAGAATCCTCAGATATAAATTGATTTTCGCCGGGGAAAACACCGTCAACTGCGTGGTTGACTGGCCCGGTTGCGCTTGTCTCGTCACGAAGTCTTCCCTATCATGCACTCCCGATGAAATCAAAACTTATCGTGGCACTGGATGTCCCCTCGTATGAAGAGGCCGTCAGTTTGGTCCGCATCTTGGGTGATGCGGTAAGCATTTTCAAGGTTGGCAGTCAGCTCTTTACTCGCGTCGGGCCGCGGATTGTTGAGTTCCTGAATCGCGAAGGAAAACAATGTTTCCTCGACCTCAAGTTTCACGACATTCCCAGCGTGGTGACGAAAGCCGTAGAGGCAGCAGCCACGGTCGGAGTTCACATGCTGACAGTGCACACTTGCGGCGGTGAGGAAATGTTGAAGGCTGCGGCCGCTGTATCAAACCGGCCGCTGTTGTTGGGCGTTACAGTGCTCACGAGCGTTGCCGGTGACGTGAGGCAGGAAGTCGCGCAACGGGCCACGCTCGCTCAAGAATATGGACTGGACGGCGTGGTCGCTTCACCCCATGAGGTCGGGTGGACGCGGGAAGCCACCGATGAGACATTCATCATCGTCACGCCGGGAATCCGTCCAAAGTGGGCAGAAGTTGGCGACCAGAGGCGCGTCACGACGCCTGCGGAGGCGATCGCCGCCGGCGCAAATTACATCGTGGTCGGTCGGCCCATCCTTGCCGCCAAGGATCCGGTGCAGGCTGCGCAACGGGTGATCGACGAAATGGCGTCTGCTCAGAAGTCAGCTTGAGCGGCGACGGATTTGCAGCACGCCTTCTTTCAGGTCGGCAAGTTCCTTGAGAATCTCATCCTGGTTTTTCAGGATTTTCTCGTTCTGCTCGATCAGCTTATCGATGCGTGGGTCCGCTGCGGCCAGAGTCGTTTTCGTTTGGCCCTGCGCCTGGGAAATGAAGAAGCTGCCTGCGACCACTCCCACTGCCAGGGCGACAACCGCGACTAGTTTGGTGTTCATCTGTGAGGTTCCTCCGCTGTTCGAATTGAGTGCTGCAACAGTTCCAGCAGCTTGCGTTCCCGGACAAAATGACGGGCGACCTCCCTGCCGTCAAGCAGGATGACTGGAATGTCCTGTCCGTAGCGCGCCAGAAGTTCTGGGTTTTGCGAGATGTCCACTACCTCCACCTCAAACGCCACCTGTCTTTGGCAACGATCGAGAACTTCCTTCGCCCGGTCGCAGAGGTGACATCCAAGGTTGGAATAAATTACGATGCGATGCATGGGTCAAAATCCGAAATCCGAAGGTCGAAGGAGATCGAGATTCAATGATTCGCGCTTTCCGATTACTTCGAGCTTCGGATTTCGCGCTTCAAGTTTGCCCTTCAATACCGGTAGTGCTCGGGCTTGTAGGGACCATCGATTGGTACGCCCAGATAATCTGCCTGCTTTTGTGTCAGCTTGGTGAGTTTCACCCCGATTTTCCCGAGGTGCAGGCGGGCGACTTCTTCGTCGAGTTTCTTCGGCAAACGGTAGACGCCGATTTTGTTCGTGTCTTTGTTCTTCCACAGATCCATTTGCGCGAGGCACTGGTTGGTAAAGCTGTTGGACATGACGAAGCTCGGGTGGCCGGTGGCGCAACCGAGGTTGACGAGGCGGCCCTCGGCCAGCAGGTAGATGCTGTGACCATCCGGGAACGTGTACTTGTCCACCTGTGGTTTGATGTTGAGCTTCTTCACGCCGGGGGCTTTGTTCAGGCGGTCCACCTGAATCTCGTTGTCGAAGTGGCCAATGTTACACACGATGGCCTGGTCTTTCATCTTGGCCATATGTTCGAGCGTGATGATGTCGCAGTCGCCGGTGGCCGCGACGTAAATGTCGCCAATACCGAGCGTATCTTCCACGGTTGTGACCTCAAAGCCTTCCATCGCGGCCTGCAATGCATTGATCGGATCGATCTCCGTCACGATCACGCGCGCGCCGAAACCCCGCAATGAATGTGAGCTGCCTTTGCCCACGTCACCATAACCACAAACGACGGCGACCTTGCCGGCGACCATCACATCGGTTGCCCGCTTGATGCCGTCGGCGAGCGATTCACGGCAACCATACAAGTTGTCGAACTTCGACTTGGTAACGGAATCATTGACGTTGATAGCGGGCACGAGAAGCTTGCCGGCTTCGAGCATCTGGTACAGGCGGTGCACGCCCGTCGTGGTTTCTTCGGAGACGCCTTTCCAATCTTTCACCACGTTGTGCCAGAAACCGGGACGCTCTTTTTGCACGCGCTTGAGCAAATCTTTGATGACCTGTTCTTCGTGGCTCGCGCTCTCGGTATTGACCCAATCACTGCCGTCTTCCAGTTCATATCCCTTGTGGATTAGCAGGGTAGCGTCGCCGCCGTCATCGACGACAAGTTGCGGGCCTTGGTTGCCGGGATGCGTAAGCGCCCGGAGCGTGCATTCCCAATACTCCTCCAGTGTTTCGCCTTTCCACGCAAAAACAGGAATCCCCGCCTTGGCAATGGCGGCGGCGGCGTGGTCCTGTGTTGAGAAGATGTTGCAGCTTGCCCACCGCACGGACGCCCCAAGTTGGCTCAGAGTCTCAATAAGGATCGCGGTTTCAATCGTCATGTGCAGGGAGCCGGTAATGCGCACGCCCTGTAGTGGTTTCTGCGCCCCGTACTTTTGGCGGATGGCCATGAGACCGGGCATTTCATGTTCGGCAACCTGAATCGTTTTACGCCCCCATTCCGCCAGCGAAAGATCTCGAACGTTGAAATCTGCTTTTGCTGGCGCGATCTGCGAGCGCGAAGGGTTGAGTGTGGTTGTTGACATAATTTTGCGATCTATCCCACTGCTTTCTTAAGTGCTTCCGCTTTGTCGGTGCGTTCCCACGTGAAAGTGTCACCGTCCACTTTGCCGAAATGCCCGTAGTTCGTGGTTCTGCTATAAATCGGACGCAGGAGGTTCAACTGTTTGATAATGTTTGCTGGTTTGAAACTAAAGATTCCGAGAACCGCCTTCTCGATTTGTTCATGGGAAACCTTGCCGGTTCCAAACGTATCCACCAACACGCTGACGGGCTCGGGATAGCCAATCGCGTAGGCAAATTGAATCTCGCAGCGCTCGGCCAACCCCGCTGCCACAATGTTCTTCGCCACATACCGACCCATGTACGCCGCGCTGCGATCCACCTTGCTGGGGTCTTTGCCGGAAAACGCCCCACCGCCGTGCCGCCCCATGCCGCCATACGTATCCACGATGATCTTGCGCCCAGTCAGTCCGCTATCGCCCTCCGGTCCGCCAATGACAAAGCGCCCGGTCGGATTGATGAGATAACGCGTGTCCTTGTCGAGCAGATTTCGCGGAATCGTTTTCTTGATGACTTCCTCGACGAGTATTTCAGAAAGTTCCTTATGCTTCACGTCCGCGGCGTGCTGGTTGGAGACGACGACGGTATGAACCCGAATCGGCTTGTAACCCTCGTACTCTACGGTCACTTGCGTCTTCCCATCGGGCCGCAGCCACGGAATGCGTTTCGTGCGGCGCGCTTCGCGCAACGCCTTGCCCAGGTTGTGCGCATACATGATCGGCGCCGGCATCAACTCGGGCGTCTCCGTGCAGGCGAACCCGAACATCAATCCCTGGTCGCCCGCGCCCTGCTCCGCGGTGGCTTTGCCATCGGCCGCCCGTTCATCCACGCCCTGGGCGATATCGGGACTCTGCTTGACGATGGCGCACAGCACCTGGCAATCCTCGTCGTTGAAAACGGTGCTGACGTCTTTGGTGTAGCCGATCTCGCGAATCGCGTCCCGGACGATTTTGCAGTAGTCGAGCTTGGCAGTCGTCGTGATCTCGCCCGCCAACACGACGAGGTTGGACTTTGCCAGTGTTTCACAAGCGACGCGACTCTTCGGGTCCTGCGCGAGGCAGGCGTCCAGTACCGCGTCCGAAATCGTATCGCAAACCTTATCCGGATGACCTTCCGTCACCGACTCCGATGAGAATAAATAGCGTTTCTTGTCCATAAACTCCTAGGCTTAAGGGAGGTGCGTCACATTTCGCCGCATTGGGGCTGTTCGTCGCCCTCGCCAAATTCGGCGGGAATCTACCGAAAGTTCACTCAAATCACAAGTCATTTTGGCTTGCGGTCACAAGTCATTCGTAGCGCAGGGATTCGATGGGATCGAGATTGGCCGCTTTCCAAGCGGGATAGGTGCCGAAGACGATTCCCACCATCGAGCAGATCACCAGACCAAGGATCGCCCAGTCAAACGGAACCACCGGTGGGGCCTTCAATAAATGAGCGGCGAGATTCCCGCCGCCGATGCCCAGCATCACGCCGAGAACGCCGCCCACTTCGCAGAGCACCACCGCTTCCATAATGAACTGCGTCATGATGTTCCGCTTCTTCGCGCCGATGGCGCGCCGCACGCCGATCTCGCGCGTCCGTTCCGTCACCGAGACCAGCATGATATTCATGATGCCGATGCCGGCCGCGATCAGTGCAATCGAGCTGACGACCGCAACGCCGATGCGGACCGCCATCGTGAACGCGTTGAACTGCGCGATGACCGAGTCGTTGGAGAAAAGTTCGAAATCGTCTTCCTCGCCGGGCGGGACTTTGCGGATCACCCGCAAGATGCCGCGCACCTGTTCGACGGTATCATCATAACTTTCGGCATCCTGCGCCTGAACGAGAATCATCAGGCTCCACGTCCAGCGGCCGAAACGGTTCAAGCCGGTGGTGATCGGCACCACCGCGAAATTATCCTGTTCGCCACCGACGGCGCCGCCTTGGGGCGCCAGCACGCCCACCACGGTGTAATTGACCCCGTTGATCTTCAGACGTTCGCCGACAGGTGAAGTGAAGGGAAAAACCGTTTTTGCCAGCGCATCACCCAGGACGCAGACGTCGCGGATGTTATCCACGTCGATCTCTGTCAGCGAGCGCCCGTCGGCGACGATCCAGTTGCGCGCCGGGAAACTCTCCGGCGTCTCGCCGAACAGTTGAACCGTGGGCGGCGTTTTGTGGTAACGGGTCTCAATTTCGCCGCCCCAGAACATGCGTTCGAGGCCAACGCTTTTGGCCAACGTCGCTCGCCTCTGCACCGATCGGCCCTGCGCATAAGTGATGTTCTTGCGCCGCCAGTATTTCTGGGCCCCTTGCGGGCCACCGAAGTAAATCGCCGGCCATCTCTGAATCGCAAAGGTCTGGGCTCCCAATTGGGTCAGTTCGGTATCGATGTTGTTCTTCAGCGCCCGCATCGCGGTCATCACCAGAATAATCGAAAACACGCCGACCAGAACGCCGAGCAGCGTGAGCGCCGAACGGAGTTTATGCGCCACCAGCGCGTTCATGGCCATGAAGAAGCTTTCGCTCGCCTCGGCGAATAGCAGGTTGGACTTGGGCCGTTTCATTCGCTTCTCAGGGCATCGACAGGGTTCATCCGTGCCGCCCGCCAGGCCGGCAGAAAGCCGGAAATCACGCCGGTTACCAGCGACACCAACAATGCTGCAACGACGATCGTCGGCGACAGCGCCGCCGGCAATATCCAGCGCCGCATCGCCAATGTCAGCGGCCAGGCAATCCCCAGCGCAACGCATCCGCCGAGCAGACAAATGCTGGCCGCCTCGGTCAGAAATTGCAGCAGGATCGTCCGCCGTTTGGCCCCGATGGCTTTGCGGATGCCAATCTCGCGCGTGCGTTCGGTGACCGAGACGAACATGATATTCATGATTCCAATGCCGCCCACGAACAGCGAGAGCCCGGTAACGAACAGCCCGACGGCGGCCACCGTGCCAGCCACGCGATGGAACATGGCCACAATCTGGTCCTGCTGGTTGATCGCGAAATCGTCCGGCTCCGATGGCCCCAACCGCCGGACCCGGCGCATGACATAACGCAATTCCTCGCGCACTTCATCCAACTGCACGAGTTGTTTGGCCTTGACCATTACATCAATGCTGGGATCACGTTCGACGGTGCCAATGTACAACTTCAAAGGAATGATCACCCGGTTGTCCAAACTATCGCCAAAAATGCTGCCCTGTTTTTCCAACACGCCAATCACCTCGTACGATTGGCCGCGAATCTTGATTCTTTGTCCGAGGGGCGGCTCGCGTTGGAACAGGTTGGTGGCCACCTGATCGCCGAGCACGCATACGGGCCGTCCCCCAGCGGAGTCCACCGCCGAAAGGAAACGGCCCTGCGCGATTTCGACGCCGCTGGTGAACAGGTATTCCTCTGTCGTCCCGACAATGTTAACGTCGCTGGCGCTGCGGTTCTTGTATTGGACCGGCGCCGTGTCGTCGACCGTGGGCGCCACGGCTGCGGCGAGAGTCAATTGGCCCGCCAATGCTTCGGCCTCCACGAGCCGGATGGGACGGCGCTTTAGTTGCCGGACCCAATCCTCACGGGTACGAGTCAGCCAGTTGAAGCGTTGGATGTAGAACACGTCTGCGCCCAATGCCGAAATGCCCTTCAGGAACGCGCGATCCAGTCCGGTAATGGTGGCGCCCATCAGCGTCACCGTGACAATGCCGATGATGATGCCCAACGTCGTCAGACCCGAACGCATTTTGTTGGCGCGGATGGCGTCCCACGAAATGCCGAGACCTTCCCGAAATTCAGCGAACAGGTTCATGGCGTTGCACCGCTCGCTTCATATCAAGCCGGTGGCATAGGCGTCCCTGCCTGTACTGGGGCAGTCGGATGGGGCGGGTGACTGTGCCGTAGTTTCGTCACTGGCAATCAGGCCGTCGCGGATGCGAATGATCCGGCGCGCGTGTTTGGCAATGTCTTCCTCGTGCGTCACCACGACAATCGTGTTTCCCCTTTGGGACAGTTCATCGAATAGCGCCATAATCTCGGCACCCGTCTTGGAATCGAGGTTGCCCGTCGGTTCGTCCGCCAGGAGAATGGACGGTCGATTGACCAACGCCCGGGCCACCGCCACGCGCTGACGTTCGCCGCCGGAAAGTTCATTGGGTTTGTGATGGGCGCGGTCTGCGAGACCGACCTGCCCAATCGCCTCGAGCGCCACCTTCCGTCGCTCGTCCGTCGGAGCGCCTGCGTAAATCAGCGGCAATTCGACATTGTGCAGAGCATTCGAACGCGGGAGGAGATTGAACGTCTGAAACACGAACCCGATTTCACGGTTACGGATCTCGGCCAGATCATTATCGCCCAAGCCGCTCACGTCCACGCCATTCAACTCGTAAACGCCGGCCGTCGGCGTATCGAGACAGCCGAGGAGATTCATCAGGGTGGATTTGCCGGAGCCGGACGGCCCCATAATGGCCACGTATTCTCCGCGCTGGATTTCCAACGAAACGTCACGCAGCGCATGGACCGTTTCCGTGCCCATGCGGTAATGTCGCGAGATATTCTGAAGTTGGATCAGCGCCACGGCTACGTCTTCGGCCCCTTGTCGTCAGCCTTGCCTCTGCGGATTTTCTTGCCGTCCTCCAAATCACGGCTGATGGCTTTGTAACCGCCCGAGACGACTTCCATTCCCTCGGTGAGGCCATCGGTGATCTCCCAATAATCATTGTCCGAAATGCCGATCTTTACCGGCACCATTTTCGCGCGGTCTTTCTCGACGACGAACACGACCTCCACCGGCTTCGCGGTTTCCTTGGGTTTTTTGTCCGAAGAAACGGCATTCGTGGAATTCGCGGCGACCATCACGTTTGTTTTCTTGGTCGAGTCTTTGGCGGCGTTCTTTTTATCCGGCGTCTTCGGCGCGCGCGTCGTCACGCTCGCCAGGGGCACCGCGATCGCATTCGTGCGATAGCGCGTCTCGATGTCGGCGCTGACCGACATGCCCGGACGGAACGCTTCCTTCTCGTTCAGGCGGATGCGCACCTCGAACTTCGTGGCCTCTTGTGATTGACTGCTGGAACTGCTGGTGAGCGAGTTGGCGTTCTCCGATGAATTCGCAATATCGGTAACAGTGCCGGTGAATTTGCGATCTTTGAAGGCATCGATTTCGAGCCGCGCCTTCTGCCCCGGACGAATCAACACCACATCCACTTCGCCCACGTCGACGCGAGCTTCCATTTCGTTCAAATCTGAAATTGTCATGATATCCGTTCCCTCATTCTGGACGGTCCCCAACACCCGCTCGCCGAGTTGCGAATTCAATTTGGTGATCGTGCCCGCGAGCGGCGAGACGATGGTGGTCTTGGCAAGCTCCTCTTCTGCGCTGGCCACCAGGGCTTTCGCCATGTCCACCTGATGATCGGCGCTGGTAAGCTGGGCCTTGGCGACATCGTAAGAAGCTTGGGCCTGATCGAACTCGGATTGCGGGATGAGTTTGGACTCGAACAATCCCTGGCTGCGGACAAAATCGGCGTGGGCCTTGCGCAAATTCGCTTCGGCGGTCGCGCGGCCGGCGAGCGAGGATTCGTAGCTCGCCTCGGCTTGGTTACGGTTCGCAATGTAAACGTCCGGCTTGATCTTCAGCAGCAACTCGCCTTTCTGCACCTGCTGCCCTTCTTTGACGGGTAGATCGATGATTTCGCCGCTGACTTCCGGGCTGATCTTGACCTCTACGACCGGCTGGATGCGACCGTTCGCCTCGACAGTTTCCGTCAGGTTCCGCCGCGTGACCTTCTCGGTCTGAACGGTGATCGGCTTTTCCCGTTTCCGAAAAATGACGGTCACAATAATTCCGATCAGAATCAATCCGATCAGGGAAAAGATTACGATCTTTCTGCGCTTCCTAGTACTCGACATAGATCTCCTGCAAATCGTTGGCTACGGAATCTGATGACAGCACTTGCATTCCAAGTAATGGACCATCCGGCAGGCAAAACTTCACGTGAACCCCGTCTTGCATTCAAGAATGCTCAGTCGGATAGAGGGGACACTGCCAAAAACGCTTTCCCTTGTCCAGCGCAGAGGGGGCACAGCTTGGGTATTGCCCCCATTTGAGTCTGAAAGCTGTAGCCACGACGCTCTGTCGCCGTGCTAGCATGCGCCCCGACGGAGCGCGGCGGCGGCAACCAAAAACGTCACAACGGCTCCGAAGAATGCTCCGAGAACCACGCTCTTGATGTCGAAGTTGCATCTCATAATGCGTCCTTTCAGTTGCAAGTGTAATATCCATCACCTTCGACACCGGCGCGAATCCGAGCGGTTGACGCAACTGTAGCCGCAGGCTTCAGCCTGCGGGGAAGGCGCACCCGTAAAGGGTGCGACTACACACGGCTCCCCGCGCTGTAGCCGCAGGCTTTAGCCTGCGGGAAAGGCGCACCCGTAAGGGGTGCGACTACACACGGCTCCCCGCGCTGTAGCCGCAGGCTTCAGCCTGCGGGGAAGGCGCACCCGTAAAGGGTGCGACTACACACGGCTCCCCGCGCTGTAGCCGCAGGCTTCAGCCTGCGGGGAAGGCGCACCCGTAAAGGGTACGACTACACACGGCTCCCCGCCCTGTAGCCGCAGGCTTCAGCCTGCGCGGGGAACGTGGGGCGCGAAGGCCCGCAGAGTTTCGCGCCCTTCGCCGCCGTCGTGTGCGGCAACGATGCGCCTACATACGGCACGTCTGCCGTCGGCCGATCAGAACTCGAAGGTCAATCCCGCAAACCGTTTCTCGATCTCGCCGATGACGCGGCGCTCGTCAGCTTCGCCCTTGGCAGTGAACGTGACCGAGAACCGCAGGTACGGTCCAGCATCGTCCCACGGCACGGTCGAAATCAGTTTCTCCGTGATCAACCATTGCGATACGTCCTCGGCGGAATTGAAGTCTGTTCGCTTGCCGGCATCGTCAACGGCCGCTTTCGGTGCGGCCACGTACAGGAAGAACGAGCCTTTCGGTTTGTCGGCATCGAACCCGAATTTGCGCAGGCAGGCGACGAGCAGGTCCATGCGCCGCGAATATTTCGCCGCAATCTTGGTCGTAATTTCCGGGTGCGCCAGCGTGGCCGCGCAGGCTTTCTGAATCGCGAGGAACTGGCCGCTGTCGCTGTTGTCCTTCACGTTCGCGTAAGCCGAAATCAGCAGGGGATTACCGCACACGAACCCCAGCCGCCAACCGGTCATGTTGAATCCTTTGCTCATCGAATGCAGTTCAACCGCCACCTCTTTCGCGCCGGGCATCGACAGGATCGACAGCGGTTTGCCCTCGAACACCAGCGCCGCATACGCCGCGTCGGACACCACCACCAACCGGTTCTTGTGCGCGAACTCGACAACTTCGGCGAAGAACTCCGGCGTCGCGCTCGCCCCGGTGGGATTGTTGGGATAATTAAGGACGATCACTTTCGCCCGCTTGAGGATTTCGCGCGGAATCGATTCCAGATCGGGCAGAAAATCGTTCGCCTCGGTCAGCTTCAAATTGAAGACCTCGCCGCCGTACCATTTCGCGTGTGTACCGAACACGGGATAGCCGGGCACCGTCATGATCACCACGTCGCCGGGATTGATCAACGTCGCCGGCAACAGGCTTAACGCCGCTTTGCTGCCGATGCTGTGCAAAATCTCCGTGTCGGGATTCAGTCCTTTCACGCCGCAGACGCGTTCCATCCATTGCGCGGCGGCGCGACGAAACTCCGGGCCACCATTGTCGGCATAACCGCGGTTCTCGGGTTTCTGCGCTTCTTCAGACAGGGCGCGGATGCTGAGCGGGAACGCCATCTCGTCAGGCTCGCCCACGCCGAGGTCGATCAACTCGCCGTGCGGATGCGCGGCGAGCGCGGCGCGCTTGGCACGTTTGATCTTTTCGAATTTATAGAGGGCGGTGTCCTTGCCGAACTTTCGGCCGCCAATGCGTTCGGCGAAAAGCTGCTGGATATACGAGTCGGTCATGGCGAGGCGCACTTTGCACGAGCCGACGCGCCGTGTCAATGCGATGGGTGGACGTCTAACAAAAGCGATTTCCTTGTAGCCGCACCGTTGCCGCACACGACGGCGGCGTCTCGTCGGACTCGGCTTACGGGTGCGTCTTCCCCGCGCAGGCTAAAGCCTGCGGCTACAAGTCGGCAATCGGTGCTCTGTCGCCGCGTCCTGCTGTTGGATCGTGAAATCCGGCTCACGCTGGCAGAGCAGCGTGGCTACACGCTACGCCGTCATTGCCTGTGTGGAGAAACACGAAGGCCGAGGCAAACGTGACCTCGGCCTTGCACAAACAATTGCGACTTGGTGTAGCCGCAGGGCTATGCCTGCGCGCACCCATAAAGGGTGCGACTACATACGACTCCCCGCACATTGTAGCCGCAGGCTTCAGCCTGCGGGTGCCCGGGGTGGGACGGCGGAACATCACTGCGCCGTTGCCGGCGCGGGCTCGGTCGTCTCGCTGCGGTGCGGACGACTGTACTCCGATTTCTTCTTCAGGCCGATTGACTGGACTTCGTTGGAGTCGCTGCCGAACTGTCCGCTGACCAGTTGTTTCACGCGCAGGATGGTATTGTGAAACTCCCATTCCTTTGCGGTGGCGTTATCGCGCGCGGTCTTGGCTGCGGCTTCCTGCCGCGTTTCAACGCCCTGCGCGGTTTCCATCTCGGTCCGGAGTGCCGCCACGTTGGCGACGTTGCACTTCTCATCCGCTGGCTGGTACGCGTTGATCCCGCCTAATGCGTCAGCAACCGCGATATCATCGGCCAGAACGCTCTTTGCCAATCTCCTGGTTTCGTCGAATGCCATATCTGATTTCACCTACCCTTCTGTGTTGATGGTTTTGTTTCGGAACTTGTTGCCTTGACTTAGCACTACTAATGCCAATGGGAATGAATAGCCGCACAACGCATTATGCATCTAATAATTGCGAGTGGTGGGTCAGGCCTTCTCAATTGCAATTGAAAACCGGGACACTGTGATGCAGCGCGAGCCTTCAGCGATGCACAGCAACGTCATCGCGAGTCGCCGCTCCGTGATTGCGGTCGACCACAACGTCATCGCGACTCGACTCAACGAAAGAGATTCTCAAAGCGGAAGAGTCGCGGCACATCACAACGTTCGAGCGGCGCGGCGCAACGAAGCAGAAAGGCCAGCCGGTTGGGGAAAATTTGACCGCAAGAGCACAGCATTTCGGCCCAAAATGGGAAATCCGATTGGACGCGGTCGATTTGCGCCTGTTTCTGTTGTTGTGCTGGTGACGCAAGCGTCCCTGCTTGCCGCCGTATCACGTCGCCTCAACTCTCAATTCCGAGAACCGCCGGCCCGACTCACCCCGCCGCCTGCTTCCATGCCAATTATGGATAGGACTATCCATAAACATGTGTCCGAATGCGCTGCTGTGCCTGGCAGCAGGGCAATTTCATCCACAAGAAATATGCTTTTCAGATGCGGACGACAGGACTAGACTTGCCGTTCTAGCGAGAAGCCGTATGAGCCAGGAGGCAAATCAGACGCGAATCCTTTATGCGCATTCAAGGGAAGGGCGACCTTGCTCGGAGTGGCATCCACTTGAAACACACCTTCGCGATACAGCCAACAGGGCGCGGCAATTCGCCGAATCCTGGGGCGCAGGCGAGTGGGCTTTTCGGGTGCGCCAAGCATGAGTCATGAAATACTTCGCGCATACAAATGATAATGGCGATTGGCAGCCGTTGGATGAACACCTGCGCAATGTTGCCGATCTCGCGGCGGAGTTTGCCCGCCCGCTTGGCATTGAAGACGAAGTGCACACCGCCGGTCTGCTGCATGATTTGGGGAAATACCGGGATGAGTTTCAGGCATACCTTCGCCATGAACGTGCATCTGGACAGGACACGCAACATGCCGTGTATGGCGCAGCATGGGCAGGCGAACACAATCTAACAGCGAGCGCATTCTCCGTTGCTGGTCATCATGCTGGGTTGCACGACCTTTCTGATCTGCAAGGCATGCTGACAAATCCGAAGCGGCATTTCGCTCAAGTCGTTCCCGAAATCACCCGACGTTTTGAAGCGGAACTCGGACCAATGCCGGCACTTCCAAAACCTCCGCCTTGGGTCAACGAGATCGGATTACCTGCCGAGTGTTACACGCGTATGCTGTTTTCGTGCATTGTGGATGCGGATCGGTTGGATACCGCTTATTGGCCTGCGAAACCACCCCCTGAAAAGCCAGTCGAGGCCGAGCGACTACTATCGCTTGTGCTCGGAGAGCGTGACCGCAAGCGAGCAGCCAACCCGGGCAGCACCCTGAGCAATCCGCGAAACCAGATTTTCGACGCTTGCTTGGACCGTGCGGTTTCCGACCAAGGTTTCTTCTCGCTCACCGTACCGACCGGTGGCGGTAAGACACTCTCGGCAATGGCGTTCGCGCTGGCTCATGCCAAACGACACGGGCTGCGCCGTGTGATCGTGGTGATCCCATACCTGTCAATCATCGAGCAGAATGCCGCCGAGTATCGCCGCGTCTTCGGCGATGAAGTTGTGCTTGAGCACCATTCTGCTGCCGAACCGCCGCCAGATCAAAACGAAGAGGAAAAGTCGCGATTGGACTTGGCAACGGAGAATTGGAACGCGCCGGTCATTGTAACGACATCGGTGCAATTCCTCGAATCGCTGTTGGCCGCGTCACCCTCGCGCTGCCGAAAGCTTCACCGCATTGCTCGCTCCGTTGTGATCTTCGACGAAGTGCAGACGTTACCCGCGCATTTGCTCCAACCAGTGTTCAGCATGTTTCGGGAATTGCAGAAGAACTACGGCGTCAGTTTTGTTTTCAGTTCGGCAACGCAACCCGCGTTTCGCCGCTCCCCGTCATTGCCAGATGGCTTCACCAGTGATGAGATGTGCGAAATCGTGCCGGCACCATCGGAGCTATTCCACAGTCTCCGCCGGGTTAATTATCACCTGCCAAAGGCCGATGAATCACTCGGCTGGCCGCAAGTGGCCGAGAAGTTGGCAAAGCCAACGCAAGTGCTCTGCGTCGTCAACTTGGTCCGGCATGCCTCGGAACTCTGGCAGCAGCTTCGGCGAAAGCTCCCTGACGACGCGAAGCCCGTGCACCTTTCTGCTGCCATGTGTCCGCAGCACCGGCTTGACCTGCTCGCGTATATCCGCGCTTGTCTCCTCAATCTTCGTCCCTGCCGGGTTATCTCAACGCAGTTAATCGAAGCCGGCGTGGACGTGGATTTCCCCGAGGTCTGGCGCGCGCTTGGCCCATTGGATTCGATTGTCCAAGTTGCTGGGCGGTGTAATCGAGAAGCAAGATTGCAGGCTGGAGAAATGCACGTCTTTCGGCCAGTCGAGCACAAATTGCCGGGCGACACTTATCGTGTCGCTGCCGATCTCACAGCCACCACTCTTGCCGGCCTTGGCGATAACGAAGCCGCCGCTGAACGTCTGGCCACGGATGCACACCTGTTTGGTGACTACTTCAACGCGCTTTGGCAATCGGTACACGTCGGCAGTGATATTCAGGACGAACGAAAGAAATTCCATTTCCGCACCGTGGCGACTGAAGCCAAAGTGATCAAAGATGTCGGCCAACCGGTCATCGTTCCCTATAGCGCGGGGAAGGCCATCGTCGAGGAAATCCGCAATCGTATCCCCGTTGCCGGGCAATCGCGCTTTACGCCTGACGAGTTCCGAGACTACATGCGTGGTCTCCAACGCTTCATGGTCAACGTCCAGCCGCACAATTTCATGCGGCTGCAATGCCTGAAAGCAGTCAGCAAACTTCTACCGAATCTTGAACTGTACGTTTTGGATGCCGGGTACTATCATGCCGATCTCGGCTTGATTATCGAGAATCGGCCAATGGAGGACTTAGTCGGCGTATGAGCAACACCGTCACACTCCGTGTCTGGGGCGACTTCGCCTGCTTCACGCGCCCCGAAATGAAAGTCGAGCGTGTCAGCTACCCGGTGCCTACCCCATCCGCCGCGCGCGGCATCTTGGAAGCCGTCTTCTGGGAACCGGAGATGTACTACCTGATTGATTCCATCCGCGTGATCAAACGCGGTCGCTGGGTCTCGTTCCGCCGCAATGAGGTTAACGATGTCATCGCAATGACCAGTGTTCGCAGATGGATCGATTCGCCGAAATTGGCAAGCCCGATTCACGCGGATGACCCCGGCAATGATGGATCGGATGGCCAACGGAGACGCGAAGCTGTTCGGGCGCAGCGCACCATGCTCGCCTTGCAGGAAGTGGAGTATCTCATCACTGCCGAAATCCACATCAGCGAACTCGGTCGCGACGGCGGTCAATTACTGCCGAAGTACTTTCGTGAAATTAAAGATCGCGCGCGACAAGGCAAGTGCTACCATCGGCCCGCACTTGGCGTCCGCGAGTGTGCGGCTGACTTCGACTGGTTCGAGGGTGATGCTGACGCCTACATCCGGCAACACTCTGAACCGTACAGCGAGGATTTCGGGTTGATGCTCTACGACGTGTTCGACCACCGCAATCGCAAGAATGGATTTCGCTGGTTGCGCCCCGACGAGCCGTCCGGCGAAAAGCTATGGAAGGGCGATCTTGTTAAACCGCAACCGGCATTCTTCCATGCCAAACTTGAACATTCGGTAATGGACTGCCACCCAGCGCGCGTCGAGATTCTCAGCCCGACTACTGGAGCAAGCTGACCATGCTGTTGAAACTTCTTTACGATTTCGCCGAATCGCGCGGTTTGAAGGCCGAACTTCCGTTTGCGCTGGGCGAAGTGCGTTGGATCATCGATCTTAACTTCCACGGCGAGTTGATCGGCGACGGGCTGAGGGAGACGCAGGAGGGGCGCAAGTATTTAGTCCCGAAAACCGCCCGCCCAACGAATAGCGGCGATGTCAGCGATTTTCTTGTGGATGACATCGCGGCAGTATTTGGCTTGAACGCCAAGCCCGCTCAGACGCTGAGAGAGCAAGCGAAGCAGAAACTCGCGGCGAAACATCGTGATTTCATCAGGCAAACCCGGAAGGCAGAGTTGGCGACGCGGCATCCCGGCTTTGCGGCGATCAAAAAATACCTCCGCGGACTGGACGGCAAAGCCCCACCATTTCTGCGGCTCGATTCTACTGATACGCCACATTGGATGGTCAAAACAGCGTCCGGTCAGGAGGTCAAACTTCGGAATGACGTCTTCACGTTCGCTGTGAACGAAGAACTTTTGATTGAAGATGAAAGGGTGGTGCGGCCGTATTGGCGCAAGGTTTGGGAGTGGGAAGTGCGGCGTGAAGCGAGGGGAAACGTGAACGGCGTGTGCCTAGTTACGGGGCAAGTCAATGTCCCACTCGCCCGCACCCACATTCCAATGATCACCGGCCTGCACAAGCCAGCGAAAGGGACTGGTGCTGGTATCGTCAGCGGGAACAAACCGGCATTTCTCTCGTATGGGTTGGACCAAGCGTACAACGCGCCGACCTCGATACCTGCTTCCAAAGCGTATCTGAAGGCACTTCAGTATCTGTCCGGTAGCGAAGATCATTGGTTCTGGCTCGGCCCGGCTTGGCTTTGCTTCTGGACTTCGGAAAATGAACAGGCTTCGCGTATGTTCGCCAACTTGCTGAAGAAGTCGGATACAAGAACGGTGCGCGACTTCATGGCTTCGCCGTGGGCCGGTAGGCCGAAGCCACCGACGAATCTGGAGAAGTTCTACGCCGTGACGCTCACGGCAGCCGGCCCGCGCATCATCGTCAAAGACTGGCTTCAAATTACGCTTGGCGAAGCAGTGCAGAATTTCCAGCAATGGTTTGCCGACCTCGCCATTGAGCCTATACGCTGGAAGGAAACGTCAGCAGAGAATGAAAACGAGCGCCCGCTTTTGATGTTTCATCTTGCCTGTACGACGATTCCACCGAAGCAAGACGGCACATTTGACCCCGACAAACTGAAAGCAGATTTGATGGCGTTGCTCTATCAGGCCGCGCTCAAGAACGCCCCGCCGCCGCCAGCGTTACTCAAGCCGATTCTCAACCGATTGCACAGTAACATCGCGAAGCACGGCATCAAAGCATTCTACGATCAGTCTCGATTTGCGTTGCTGAAACTGATTGTGAACCGTCATCACCGCAGAATGAAGGAGACTCACATGGAGATTCAATCAAAACTGCCGGCCGAGACAACAGACGCGGCATACAACTGTGGTAGCTTGCTCTCGGTATTAAACGCACTTCAGCGCGCTGCGCACGAGGGCAAGCTACAAGGGCCATCTATAGCAGAGCGCTATTTCGGCTCAGCTTCAACAAATCCGAATGCTGCCTTTTCGGTCCTGTGGAGGCTGCATCAAAGTCATCTGAGGAAACTTCGACAGCGGGGCGTGAAAGGGCAGAAAGCAGCTTACCGAATTAAAGAGTCCATTACGGAGCTTTGCTCACGTTTCCGTTCCGTCGGTAACCGTGGTTGCCCGGAATTGCCGCGCACTTTCACACTGGTAGAGCAAGGTCGCTTCGCGCTCGGGTTCTATCAGCAGGAAGCGGCGCGTGCCGAGGCGGTTCGTGCGTGGAAAGCGAAGCAGAAAGCTGCCGGTAAGCCGCTAACGGATGAAGATGTGCCGGAAGAAGAATTGTTTGCCGAATCAACGTCAACTACCAACCAAGAAGGAGAATCGAAATGAGCGCCAGCATCATCACCAATCGTCACGACATCTTGCTGCTGTTCGACGTTGCGAACGGCAACCCGAACGGTGACCCCGACCTTGGCAATATGCCGCGCCTCGACCCCAGCAGCCGGGGGATCGTCTCCGATGTCTGCATCAAACGGAAAGTACGCAATTACATCGAGCGCTTCGGGCCGCCGCCGGCCGACGGACGCGAATATCGTATCTTTATCCGGCAAGGCGCGATTCTGAATGACCTGATTGACGAAGCCGCACCAGAAGCGTCCAAGACACAGAAGGCGAACGAGAACCGCGATGAGTGGGAGCGGGCGGCTTTAGACTGGCTTTGTAACCGGTATTACGACCTCCGCACATTCGGCGCGGTGCTCGCCACCGGAAACAAGGTCTTCAAAGGCTCAGCATGGGGACAAGTGCGCGGGCCAGCACAATTCACCTTCGGCCAATCGTTTCATTCGATAACACCTCAGGAAATCTCAATCACCCGTTGCGCCGCGACGAATGCGGCAGAGAAGAAGGCTGTAGAAGAAGCGGAAGCAGAGCAACCCGGCAGCGGGCGCAACCGCACGATGGGCAACAAACACATCGTGCCTTATGCGCTCTATGCTGCTAAATGCTACATCTCTCCGGCATTCGCGGAAAGTACGCACTTCACCGAGGCCGACCTCGAACTGTTATTCGAGGCATTGGATCACATGTTCGAGCACGACCACTCTTCTGCGCGTGGAGAAATGATCGTGCGCGGCCTGTACGACTTCGAGCATGTCGGCACGCAACACCCCAACAACGCCGAGCAAAACAAACGGGAAGCGCGCCTCGGCTGTTATCACGCCCACAAACTGTTTGAAGGCATCAAGGTGAGCTTGAAAGAAATCAAGAATCCCGATGGCACGATGAAGACCTTCCCGGAGTCGTTTGCCGACTACGATTCGGATAAGTTCTGTAGCTGGACAGAGTCGAACTTGCCACCCGGGATCAAACTCAACATCCGTCACGAAGGCCGCTCCATCGGTCCGCGGCGCGCCTGACAAACCGACCAAAGCAGCTTAACATGACGCCATGAGTACGAAAGAAATACTGAGAGAGGTCGCGCGGAAGTTGCCGGCGGACGCCACGTTAGCGGATGCCATCTATGAACTGGAGTTTCGCCAAGCTGTCGAGCAAGGCTTCGCGCAGTTGGACCGGGGCGAGGGGATCCCAATTGTACGGGCGCGCAAACAGCTACGCCAATGGATTACCAAATCATCCTCGCGCCGGACGCGCTCCAAGACCTGATCGACATCGTCAGCCACATCGCCCAGCATAACGCTCAGGCGGCGTTGCGATTGGGCGACGAACTGTTTGATGTCGCGGAATCCCTGGCCCGCTTCCCACGCCGGGGCCGCATGGTGCCGGAATTCAGGCGTCCGGAATGGCGCGAAGTCATCTATCGCTCCTATCGCATCATCTACCGCGTCAACCAAGCCAAACGACGAATTGAAGTATCGCGGTTCTGGCATTCGGTTCGTGGTTTCCCGACCATCCCGTTTGCGAGTTGAGACGATGAATTCAATGGATGCCGAACTGCTGCCTCTTTCCGGTCTGGCGCAGTTAATGTACTGCCATCGCCGTGCAGCCTTGATTCACGTCGAAGGCATCTTTGAGGAGAATCGGTTTACGCTGGAAGGGCATTTCCTACACGAGCGGGTGGACGAAGCCTCGTCGCGCTCCGAAGAAGGCTATCGAATTGCGCGGGCGATGCCGCTGGTGTCGGGCCGGCTTGGCGTGTTCGGCGTCGCCGATGTGGTCGAGTTTCGTCCGCAGCCGTATCCCGTCGAATACAAACGCGGGCGTCGCCGGCACCGCGAGGCGGATCAGGTGCAACTTTGCGCGCAGGCGATGGCGTTGGAGGAAATGTTCAATATCGAGATACCGGAAGGAGCCTTGTTCTACGATAAATCGAAGCGTCGGCAAGTTGTGAAGTTTGACGAGAAGCTGCGAGCGATCACAATGCAGGCGGCTCAGGAGTTTCATCGTTTGGTAAGAGAGCATTGCACGCCGCCACCAGTGAACGACGAGCGGTGTGAACAGTGTTCCTTACGCGATCAGTGTCTACCGACAGTCGTCGACAAACAGGGGAGCGTGCATCGGTATGTTCAGTCGCTCTATGGGGCAGCATCATGAATAAATCGAATTACTTGAATACATTGTTTGTCACGACGCCCGGCGCATATCTCTTTCGCGATCACGAGAACCTTGTCGTGAAGGTGGAAAACGAAGAAAAGCTTCGCGTGCCGATGCACCATCTGGGCAGTGTCGTTTGCTTTGGTGTCATGTCGGTCAGCACCGGGACACTCGAAGCCTGCGCCGAAGCGGGCGTCGGCCTCAGTTTCTTGTCTGAAAACGGTCGATTTGTCGCGCGCATCGAAGGTGAGCCGAATGGCAGCGTCGAGATTCGGCGCGCACAGTTTGCCGCCGGGATGGATACTGTGAAGACGCTCGCTTTGGCGCGCAGTTTTATTCTCGGCAAGCTCTACAACTCACGCCAGATGCTCTTGCGTGCCGCTCGCGAAACTGATTCTGCGGATGATCAAGTAGCGTTGCGTGGCACCGCAGACCTGTTCAGTGGCGCTCTTCGGTATTTGGAGCGTGCCGGCAATTTGGATGAACTTCGCGGACGGGAAGGCGACGCTGCTCGGGCGTACTTTGAAACGTTTGCCTGTATGGTTAAACGCCGACGCGAGGTCTTTGGTTTCAAACACCGCAGCCGCCGTCCGCCGCTCGACCCGATGAATGCGTTGCTGTCCTTCCTCTACGCTTTGCTGCGGCACGACGTTGAATCGGCATTGCTGTCCGTGGGACTTGATCCTGCCGTTGGTTTCCTTCATGCCGACCGTCCCGGTCGCCCGTCGTTGGCGCTCGATATGCAGGAAGAACTGCGTGCTCCATTTGCCGATCGGCTCGCTTTGGTGCTGGTCAACCGCGAGCAACTCAAGCCTGACGATTTCGTAGAGCAAGAAGGCGGCTCATGGCGGTTGAAAGATGACGCTCGTAAAACGGTTTTGGTTGCATGGCAGGAGCGGAAGCAGGAGACGATCACGCATCCAGTGACTAAAGAGGAAATTCCGTTGGCTCTCGTGCCACACGTCCAAGCGCGATTACTGGCACGCACGTTGCGCGGCGATCTCAAGGAATACCCACCGTTCACGCAATCCTGAGGCAAGCAGGATGACGATTGTGATTACCTATGATGTAGAAACAAAGACGCCGGGAGGTCGCCGACGGTTGCGCCGCGTAGCGCAGGCATGTCTCGATTATGGTCAGCGCGTGCAATTCTCTGTCTTTGAGGTCACCGTTAACGAAACAAAATGGACTATGCTTCGCCAACGCCTGCTCACAGAAGCGGACCTCACGAAGGATTCGTTACGGTTTTACTTCCTTGGCGAAGACGCGGCAAAGAGAACTGAACATCACGGAACCAAACCCAGCATTGATTATCAGGAGCCTTTAATCGCATGAATATGGCTGCCGCGAACCATAAGTGGCGTACGTACCCCCAGAGTGTTCGCGTTTTCCATAAGCTTGTGTCATTTGGGTCGTTGAGTCCGTTCTTTGACAACCAAATTAGACGTATGCATTGCGTGCGATCGACATTCGCATTATCCAATTGTATGGCAGTTGGGGCTTAAGGGGTTATATAGCCGCGGTCGCCGCACGCGCGTGCGTGCGGCGTGGATTGAAACAACACGCGCTGCCGTCTGACATCGTGCCGTTGCTTGTCGCCGCACGCGCGTGCGTGCGGCGTGGATTGAAACCTT
>Ga0335081_10002590_pt1 | contig 28505 bp, 29 predicted proteins | sample Lox_Sample_35_FD_206713 | JGI IMG/M metagenome (GOLD analysis project Ga0335081, IMG submission 206713) | Soil microbial communities from Loxahatchee National Wildlife Refuge, Florida, United States - Lox_Sample_3.5 | ecosystem: Environmental > Terrestrial > Soil > Wetlands | place: USA...
CAGTGCTGGGCAATCTCAAGGGGCTGAGGATCACGCGCGATTCGCTGGTCTGCTAGGCGACACCTTTTCCCGCCTGTTTCGTCCAATGCTTTGACATCAGCTTGCGAGTGAACCATAATTCTGCCTGTCAGCCGGTGCTAGCCGCGGCTTCGCCTTTCCTTCAGCATTCATGCCAAGATCTGGACCCGCGGCGGCGGGAGAGTTGCAGCCCTGGGCTGAACGAGAAAACGAGGTTTCGTATGCGCACACGTAAGCGGCAGCGGGGATTCACGCTAATCGAGCTTCTGATTGTCGTCACCATCATTCTGATCATTGCCGCCTTTACCATCCCGAAGATCACCAAGGCCCAGATCCCGGCGCACGAGACGTCGGCGATCGCCAGCATCAAGGCCATCAACGAGGCGGAGATGATTTACTCCAGCAGCCATCCCGACGTGGGCTTTACCGCCGATCTGGCGACCCTGGGCGGCACGGCGCAGGGAGGCGGCGAGCAGACCATCGACAACAATCTGGCCAGCGGCCGCAAGAGCGGTTACACCTTCACCTACACGCCCGGCGAGAAGGTGAACGGAGCCATCCGCTCCTATACGATCACGGCTGTACCTGACCAGGTGGGAAGTACCGGCCAGCGCCGCTTCTTTTCCGATGAGTCCGGCGAGGTCCACTACAACAGCGCGGGCCCGGCCGATTTGACCAGCCCGGTAATTCAGTAGGACCGGGACGTCAGGTGTTTTGGAACGGCACGGCTTCAGCCGTGCCGAAACCGGGTACTATGAGGTCAGGGCTTCAGCACCCGCCCCTTTCAGCGGGTCCTGAAGCCCTCGGATGTTTTATGCGCATACTCACGGCACGACTGAAGTCGTGCCCTTTCGCACAGCTTTGTATGGCGATGACGCTCATCTACAGCTGCGTCGTGTCGGCACCAGCTCAGGACATCCATGCTCTGGCCGCGAAGATCGATCAGAGGTACGATCACCTGCATACGCTTGAAGCCCGCTTCACCGAGACCTACACGGGCGCGGGCCTGTCGCGCACCGAGAGCGGCACATTGCTGCTGAAAAAGCCCGGCCTGATGCGCTGGGACTACCAGCAGCCGCGGCCCAAGCTTTTCCTCACCGACGGCCATACAGCCTGGTTCTACGTTCCCGGTGAGCGGCAGGCGCGGCGTACTCCGGTGAAGGAGCTTGACGACCTGCGTTCGCCGCTGCGCTATCTGCTGGGGAAGACCAAGCTGGAAAAGGAACTGGAGGGCCTGTCGCTGGCGCCCGGCGAGAAGCCGGTCAATGCGGGGGACATCGTCCTGACCGGCGTTCCCCGGGGAATGCGCGACCGGGTGGAGCGGACGCTGCTGGAAGTGGCGCCCGACGGGCTCATCGTGCGCCTTGTCATCGAGGAACTCGATGGTTCGGTGACCGAATTCCGCTTTCTTCAGCAGGAAGAAAACGTCCAAATAGCAGATCAGCAGTTCCGGTTTGTGCCTCCGCCCGGCGTCGAGATCGTTGCCGGAGCGGAGATGATGGAGTAGCAGTCAGCAACTAGCAGTCGGCAATCAGCCCTTCCAGATGGACGCCTGCAACCAAAGTTGCCCGAGGTTCGTGCGCGGCAAGGATCAGCCGGCATTGCGAGAAGGATTGGAAAGCCGGGTGCCGACTGCTGAATGCTAAACTGGATGTACGCCTCTCGCCCAAGGTAACTCTCACATATGGCCGAATACACGATCAAGATGGCCGACGAGCGGGGGCACGTTCTCGAACAGAACGAGAGCGGCGCTTCCGAGGCGGAGATCCGCGACCGCTTCGCGCAGCAGGGCTACTTTGTCTATTCGATCAAGTCCAGGGGACTGCTTTCGACCGACATGGGCCTGCCTCGCCGCCGCAGGGTCAAGCAGGACCAGTTCGTCATCTTCAACCAGCAGTTTGTGACGCTGATTCATGCCGGATTGCCGATCATCCAGTCGCTGGAACTGCTCATCCGGCGGCAGCGCAATCCGTTCTTCCGCGCGGTATTGCAGAACGTGCGGGACCGCGTCCGTGGGGGCGAACTGCTGTCGGAGGCCTTCGAGGCGCAGAGGGTCTTTCCCAAGGTTTACACCACCACCCTGCTGGCAGGCGAGAAGAGCGGCAACCTGGAGGAGGTGCTTGGGCGCTACATCGCCTTCCAGCGCCTGGCTGTGACTTTTCGCAAGAAGCTGGTCGCATCCCTGGTTTACCCGACGCTGCTGGTTGTGATGCTGGTGGTGATGATGACCTTTCTCATCACCTTCGTCGTGCCGCAGTTCGCCAACCTGTATCACAGCTTGGGCGCGGAGCTGCCGCCGATGACCGCCATGATGCTGGCCATCGGCGTCAATGCCCGGCATTATTCTGTTTACGCGCTGGCGGTATTGGTGGTGTGCGGATTCCTGCTGTGGCGCTGGATGAAAGGCGACCGCGGCGCGACCCAGATGGACCGCTTGAAGCTGAAGGTGCCGATGCTGGGCGGTATCTGGCTGAAGTATCAGGTGGCGGTATTCTCGCGCATGCTCTCCACCCTGCTGTCAGGCGGCCTGCCGCTGGTGCCTTCGCTGGAAACGGCAGGCGAGTCCATGCAGAGCCGGCTGATGGCGCATGGTCTCCGCAACTCCACCCGCGCGGTACGCGAGGGGCAGGGGCTGGCGCGCAGCCTGGAAGAGACCAGGGTTTTCCCGCAGATGTCGGTGGAGATGATTGAAGTGGGCGAGTCGACGGGGGCGTTGCCCGCCATGCTGAATTCCGTTGCCGAGTTCTACGAAGAGGATGTGCAGACCGCGCTGACCACCGCCATGGCGCTCATCGAACCGGTGATTCTGATCGTTATGGGCGTGGTGGTAGCCTTTGTACTGATTTCGCTGTATCTGCCCATCTTCAGCCTGGGAGCGGGAGGGCTGCATTGAAGCGCAGCCAGCGCTCAGCACTCAGCACTCAGCGCCTGGGTACCGATGCCTTCGCCAGCGCAATGCCGCTTGCGACAGGAAGGCATCACCGGGGGCTGAATGCGGAGTGCTGACCGCTGAATGCTAATTTCGAGGCATTACGACATGGCAGAAGTACCCAAACCGATTTTCGTCAACGGTAATGGCGGGGCGGCCACGGCCGACGAGGTCGAACATGGCAAGGACCTGGCGCGGCGTTATCGTTGCGAGTTCGTCGACCTGAAGAATTTCCATATCCAGCACGAACTGTTTCGCAAGATCAAAGTGGACCTGATGTTCCGCTACAACTTCGTGCCGCTGGAGGAGCGGCCCGACGGGCGGCTGGTCATCGCCATGGCCGATCCCAGCCAGCTGATGATGATTGACGAGATCGGACTGCTGCTGGGACGCCGCATCGTCAGCAAGGTCGCCACTCTGTCGCAGATCAGCGACGTCCTGAAGAAGAGCGAGCAGTCGCAGCGCGTCCTGGAAGAGGCCGGCGAGAACTTCGCGCTGGATGTAATCAGCGAAGACGAAACCTCCGACGAGACGATTTCGATCGAGAAGCTGACCGGCGAAACCGACCAGAGCCCCATCATCCGCCTGGTCGATACCACCATCTTTACCGCGCTGCAGCGGCGCGCCAGCGACATTCACATCGAGACGCGCGACGACTCGGTGGTGATCAAGTACCGCATCGACGGGGTGCTGCAGCAGGCCATGCAGCCCATCGCCAAGGAACACCACTCCACCATCATCTCGCGCATCAAGGTGATGAGCGAGCTGGACATCTCCGAGCGCCGGGTGCCCCAGGACGGCCGTTTCCGCGTGCGCTACAACGCGCGTTCCATCGACTTCCGCGTCTCCATCATGCCCTCGATTCACGGCGAAGACGCCGTGCTGCGCGTGCTCGACAAGGAATCGATGAGCGAGAAGTTTCACCAGCTCACCCTGGACGTGGTGGGCTTCAGCGACGAAGACCTGCGCAAATTCCGCCGCTACATCAAGGAGCCCTACGGTATGGTGCTGGTGACGGGCCCCACCGGTTCGGGCAAGACCACCACGCTGTATGCCGCCCTCAACGAGGTCAAGACGGACGAAGACAAGTTCATCACCATCGAGGACCCGGTGGAATACCAGATCCGCGGCATTACCCAGATTCCGGTCAACGAAAAGAAAGGCCTGACCTTCGCCCGCGGGCTGCGCTCCATCCTGCGTCACGATCCCGACAAGATCATGGTGGGCGAAATCCGCGACACCGAGACGGCGCAGATCGCCATCAACGCCGCGCTCACGGGACACCTGGTGTTCACCACGGTGCACGCCAACAACGTGGTGGACGTGATCGGCCGCTTCGTGAACATGGGCGTGGAAGTCTACAACTTCGTTTCGTCGCTGAACTGCATCCTGGCGCAGCGGCTGATCCGCCTGATCTGCGAATTCTGCAAGAAAGAAGTGCACTACCCCGACGAGGAGCTGGAGGCCAGCGGACTGAACCCGCAGGAATGGCGGAACATTCCGTTCTATGAAGGGGAAGGATGCATCGAGTGCGCGGGCACCGGCTTCCGCGGGCGCAGCGCCATCCACGAGCTGCTGGAGCTGACCGACAACGTGCGCGAAATGATTCTGGCCAAGAAGCCGAGCAGCGAAATCCGCCGCAGCGCCAAGGAAGAAGGAATGCATTTCCTGCGCGAGTCGGCGCTTGATAGAGTGAAACGTGGTCTGACCACGCTGAAAGAGATTAACAAGGTCACGTTTATCGAGACGACAAGGTAAAAGGCAGCGGCCAGCAATTAGCCAAAGCGGCCTTCGCACCGTTGTGCCGCTTTTCTCAAGCTAGTCGCCAGCTGCCAGATGCTCATGGCAAACCAGACGCACATTTCCCGCCCCCGTGTCGCCTGCGAGATCAGCGCCGAGCGCGTGGTGGCGGCGCGCGCCGCCCAGGGTGCCCGTAAGCTGGAGGCGGCCACGGCTGCGACGCTCGCGCCGGGAGTACTGACTCCCGGCCTGCAGCAGGCCAACATCGGAGACCGTGCGAAGGTGGTGCCAGCGGTACGGGATGCGCTGGAGGCGGTGGCGGGACGCTCGCGCGACATTTGCCTGGTCATTCCCGATGCGACCACCCGCGTCATGCTGCTGGACTTCGATACTCTTCCCGAGAAAGCGCAGGACGCCGACGCCGTGGTCCGCTTCCGCCTGAAGAAGTCGCTGCCTTTCGATGTCGATCAGTCGGCAGTCTCGTTCGACCGGCAGGGGAGCGCAACTCCTGTGCGCGTGGTTGCGGCGGTGACTCCCGGCAGCGTTCTCGAGGAATACGAATCGCTGGTGCGTGAGGCCGGCTACAACCCGGGCACGGTGTTGCCTTCGATGCTGGCGGCGCTGGGAGCGGTGGACGGCTCCCGGCCTACCATGGTTATCAAGGTGGAGAACGGTACGACCACATTCGCCATCGTGGACCAGGACCAGCTGCTGCTGTATCGCGCTCTGGACAACGGCGGGATAGCGGTCAGCGGCGAATCGCTGGTCGACGACGTGAACACCTCGCTGGTGTACTTCGAAGACCGCTATGGCGTGGCGGTCAATCGCGTGCTTGTAACCGGCGTGCAGTCGGCCCAGGCGCTGCAGGAGGCGCTGAACGCCACGGCCAATATCCGCGTAGAGGAGCTGCTTTCCAGCAGCATCGCCGGCGCCGCGGTCAACAGCCCGACGCGCTCGGCGCTGGCGGGAGTAGCGGGGGTGCTGGTTTCCTGATGCGTCTCAACATTAATCTCGCCAGCCAGCCGTACGAAGTCGCACGTGACTACCGGCAGCGGATGACGCTGGTCATCGGGGCGCTGGCGGTGCTGGCGGTGCTGCTGGCCGGCTATATCGTTTACCAGCGGGCGCATTCCCGCACCGTCAACCGGCAGTTGGCCGACGTGCAGCGGCAGATGAAGGAGCTGGACCGCGAGGAGTCGCAGGCCCGCGCGACCCTGAACCGGCCGGCCAACCGCGCCATCGCCGATCAGTCGGAGTTCCTCAACGAGCTGTTCGCGCGCAAGGCCTTATCGTGGACGCACATCTTCACCGAGATGGAGAAGATCATGCCGCCCAACCTGCACGTGGTTTCCATGAAGCCCGATTTCAGCCGGAGTAACGATCTGGTGCTGCACATGATTGTGGCCACCGATTCGCGGGACCGGGCGGTCGAACTGGTGCGGCATATGGAGACCTCCAGCCACTTCCGGCAGCCGCAGGTGGTAGCGGAGACGGTGCTGGCGGGCGGCGGCGACCAGGCGGCAGGCGGCGGCAACATCCAGTTCGATATTGCCGCCATTTACGTACCGGGAGGAGCGGAAAGCGGCGAGATGGCCGACAACGGGACGGCGGCCAGCGCGGAGGAGCAGGGCCCTGGCGCGGGCAACGCTGCGAAAGCGGGTGCCGGCGCGGCGAAACCGAATGCTCCGGCGGCGAATCCTCCGGCCGCCCTCAATGCGGCGCAGAATCGTCCGGTTCCCGCCGGCCGCGTGAGGGGGCACTGATGGCGAGCATTCGCGAGACGCGCCACAAGCTGATGCCGGCGGTGATTGTGCTGGCGGCGCTCGACCTGGCCTGCATCGGATTTCTTCTGTCGCCGGCGGGGCGCTCACGCCAGGCGCGTCAGCGCGAGTACGGCGCCCTGCGTAACCGGCTGGTAGCCAAGCAGCAGGAGGTCCTTCCCACGCGCGGCATGGACGAGAAGCTGAAGCGGGCCTCGCAGGACATTGGGGTTTTCTATGACACCCGTTTTCCCGCGGAATATTCGTCGGTTTCAGAAGAGTTGGGCAAGATAGCCGGCCAGACCGGAGTGCGCCTGGGCGGAGTCAGGTATGACGAAAAAGATGCGCCTATCGAAGGGCTACGCAAGCTCAATGTCGAGATTACGCTCGCAGGCGATTACCTGCAGGAGGTAAAGTTCATTAACGCGCTGGAGCGCGACCGGATGTTCTTCCTCATCGATGGAATCGCCCTGGGCGAGCAGCAAGGCAATGTGCGTCTGCAACTGAAGCTGGAAACGTATTTGCGGGCGGGGGCCGGCGCATCGTGAAGCTGGGCACGGAAAACCGGACGAAGACGATCATCGCCGCGGTGCTGGTGGTGGTGGCGGCGGTGCTGCTGGTGCGGGCGTTTTCCGGCGGCGCACAGAATGCGAACGACTCGCCGCCAGTTGCGACGGCCCCGGCCGCGGTGAAAGCCGGCGGCACAGCGGCGGCACGCAAGCCGCCTCGGCTGCTGGCGCACTCGCTTGACCCGACGCTCCGCTTCGATCTTCTGAAATCGTCGGAAGACGTGAGCTACAAGGGCAACGGACGGAACATCTTCCGCTCCGAGGCGCCGCCGCCCGACATTCCCAGGCCGCTGCCGCCCGACAAACAGCCGGGGCCACAGGCGCCGCCGCCGCCTCCGCCCATCGATCTGAAGTTCTACGGCTTTGCCGGCCCGAGGAACGGCGCCAAGCGCATCTTTCTGCTGAAGGGAGAAGACATCTTTTTGGCGAAGGAAGGCGACATTGTGGACCGGCGCTACAAGATCCTGCACGTCGGGCCGAATTCAGTGGAAGTGCAGGATGTGCTGACCAACAACACCCAGACCATTCCGCTGAGCGCGGGATAGACGTTTTTCGCAGTATGGAGCGTTTCCACAATCCAAAGCGGCCATCGGGGCATCCGCTCCGCCCGGTGCGCGGCTGGCGCGAAGCCGGATACGTGCTGCTTGCCGTCATGCTCATGATGGCGTTTCTGGTCATCACGGCGACCTATGTTGTGGCGCCCTACGTAGTGCAGCAGATCAAACGTGACCGCGAGGAGGAGCTGATCCATCGCGGTACCGAATATGCGCGCGCGATCAAGAAGTTCTACAAAAAGAACGGCCGTTATCCTGCCAGCCTGGATGACCTGGACAAGGGCCAGATCCGCTTCCTCCGCAAGCGCTACAAGGACCCACTGACGAAAGACGGCAAATGGAAGCTGCTGAACTACGCCGATATCGCGACGATGCTGAATACGGCCGCGCCCGGCACCCCGGCCGCCCTTATGGGAACCCAGGGCGGCACGCTGACTCCGGGAGGCGCGGTGGTTCCCGGCGGAGCTTCGTCCTCTCCTTTCGGAATCCAGCAGCAACAGCGGCCGGGTCCGACCACGGGGTTCCCGGTGAATTCCGATCAGGGCAGCAATCCCGAAGGCGTGCCCTCCGGCAACTTCACGGGATTTCCGGCAAACTCCGACCAGGGCAGCAATCCGGAAGCAACAGCGGGTACCAATCAGCCGTTCAGCCTCGGCAACAGCCCGCAGAGCGGCTCTGCGAGCCAGCCGGGAGGCACAGGCAGTATCTTCGGACAGAATCCCGGCGGCGACCAGACATTCGGCGGGGGCGCCATCGTCGGCGTTGCCAGCATGAGCAAAGATCCCACCATCCGCCTTTACAACAAGAAGAAGAAATACAACGAGTGGGTATTCATCTACAACCCGATGATGGACCAGCAGAACGTGCTGTTGCGCGGCCCCTACCAGCCCACCACGATCGGGGGAGCGCAGATTGGAACTCCTGCCGGTCAGCTGAACCAGCAGCCGGGCGCCCAGCAGCAGAGTCCTTTTGGCCAGCAGAATACCCCCCAGCCGAACCAGCCGCAGCAGCCGATGCAGCCGGGCAACCGCTATCCGCCGGACCAGAACCAGCTACAGTGAACCCTGAGCCGCATGCGGTTTGCGAAACGGCAACGTCCCCAATAAACTCGACCGCGCGGCCGCTATGAGACTTGTCAGCTTCATCGACCCTTCGGGGCGTCGGCGCATTGGCGCGCTGGCGCCCGGGGGGCGCATCGCCGATCTGAATTCGGCGTACCGGCTTTACCTGCGGGAAAGGGAGAACAACGCCGATTCCGGCAGCGTCGCCGACCACCGCGTGCCCGCCGACATGCGCCAGCTCTTCGAAGGGGGCGATCGCAGCCTTGACGCCGCGCGCGCAGCGCTCGATTACGTCACGGCGCAGGAGCCGGAAAGCGGCGCCGGCAACGAACCGGTTTCTTACCGGAAGGAAGAAATCCGCATCACGGCGCCCATCATTCCGAAGAAGTTCTTTCACACCGCGGGCAACTTTCGCGAGCACCACCACGAGGCGCAGCAGGCCGGTTTCTCCCATCCCGTGCTGCCGTGGATCGTCTTCTTCCAGAACGTCGACGCCATTATCGGCCCTGACGAACCTGTCATCTACCCGGCCCATCTTACGCAGGAGCTGGACTACGAACTGGAGCTCGCAGTGGTGCTGAAGAAGGCGGGCAAGCATTTCAGCGCCGAAGAGGCGGAGCAGTACGTCGGCGGCTACGTCATCTTCAACGACATTACCGCCCGCGACATCCAGCGTAAGGAGATGAAGTCCGGGGTCTTCAGTTTCTGCAAGGGAATCGATACCTTCTGCCCGCTGGGCCCGCACATCGTCACCGCCGACGAGATCCGCGACCCGCACAATCTCGCCATGGAGCTGCGCGTGAACGGCGAGGCGCGGCAGCGCTCGCACAGCAGCAGGATGTCGGCGCGGATTCCGGAAATCCTGGCGCACTATTCGCCCATGGGCTACAGCGCGGGAGACGTGCTCTCTACAGGTACGGTTTCGGGAGTTGCCGCCTTCAGCGCCGATCCTAAAGCGTGGTTCCTGAAGCCAGGCGATGTGATGGAATGCGAAATCGAAGGAATCGGCGTGCTGCGCAACCCGGTGATCTCCTGGGAGCAGGCGTACGGCGGGCGGGCGCAGGAAGGAGCCATGCCATGAGCGAGCTTGCCGGGAAGGTCTGGACCAGCGAACTGAATGCGCGGCCCGATGTTCGCCCCGTATTCGACGACCGGCGGACGATCCGCTTCTACGACACCACCCTGCGCGATGGCGAGCAGACGGTGGGCGTCGTCTTCAGTCCCCAGCAGAAGCTGGAGATTGCGAGGAAGCTGGACGACCTGGGCGTGGGGCGCATCGAAGCCGGTTTTCCCAAAGTGTCGGCGGAAGATGCGGAGGCGATTTCGCTCATCCTGCGCGCCGGACTGAAGCACTCCGAAGTGTGGGGGTTCGCGCGCGCCGCCCGCGGCGACGTGGAGGAGCTGGTACGGCTGGGTTTGCAGGCCACGGTCATCGAAGCGCCCATCAGCGAGATCAAGCTGAAGGCGTACGGCATCGCAGCGGACGAGGCGGTGGGCCGCGTAACCGCGTCCGTTCGCCACGCCAGCCAGAACGGAATACGCGTGGCCTTCTTCGGGGTGGACGGCACGCGTGCCGACCTCGAATTCCTGCGCCGCATCTACTCGGAAGCGCTCAATGCGGGGGCGAGCGAAGTCGTGCTGGTGGACACCATGGGCGTCTGCACGCCCGAGGCAGCGGAATTTCTGGTGAGCTGGGTGCGAGAGTGGCTGGGGAAAGATGTGCCGATTCATTGGCACGGCCACAACGATTTCGGACTCGCGACCGCGGTGGCTATCGCCGCCGTGCGAGAAGGAGCAACCTGGATTCACGGCACCATCAACGGAATGGGCGAGCGGGCCGGCAATGCCGATATTGCCGAGGTGGCGCTGGCCCTGCGGTGCCTGTACGGCGTAGCGGTGGAGATGAATCTGGAGCGCGTGCGCGAGGTTTCGGACTTCGTGCGCAGGGCAGGGAAGTACGAGCTGGAAGGCTGGAAGCCGCTAATCGGCGAAAACCTGTTCCTGCGCGAGAGCGGCGCGGTAGCCAGCCAGTTTCATATGCCGGAGGCCATTGAGCCCTACGCCGCCGAGCTGGTAGGAGCCCGCCGGGGGATCGTTCTGGGCAAGAAAAGCGGGCTCGACAGCATCCGCCTCAAAGCGGAAGAGCTCGGCATCGCGGTAGCTGAATCGGAACGCGCGACTCTGCTTGAGGCGGTCAAACGGAAAGCCATCGCAAACCGAGGACTGGTAAGCGACAAGGAGTTTCGCGACATGGCGCAGGGGATGAGATCAGCTTAAGGCCTGGCGCCGGAATCCCTCAAAGATCGACGCTTGAGACGGGGCCTGGAGGCGCGCTTTACTCGGGCGCAGCAATGCGAAGGCGGCCTTTGAAGCGGCGCGCTACGTGCTCTTTTTTTTCAGCAGGATTCCCGCCAGCAGCGCGGCCGAAGCCGCCAGCAGCCACTCAATGCGCCAGAGCTGGACCGCCTGCCAGTCGGCCATGGTATCGATCCGGTAGACCAGACCGGTCAGCGCGGCAGCGATGAAGCAGGACACACCGATCATCAGGAAGGCTAAGGATGGCAGCGACAGCCCCAGGAGGCGTGCCAGCAGCTTCGGAACCGGGGTCCTTGGGTGGGTGGCGGATCGCTGCCGTTCGCTGCCGCAGACATGGCAGAAGCTGGCGCCGGGCGCGTAATCCACTCCGCAATGCCAGCATGTCCCCTCGGGGGAAGTGAGCAGACGAGCTATGTCCGGATTGGCCGGACGCCAATACTCCTTGCTGCTACTGCCTGCAACTGAGGCCATGTTGCTGCTCCTGCTGGTGGATAGTTAGTTATAGGCAAGCGGCCAACCAAACCCCCTGGCAGGGTAAGTAGAAGAAAACCGGGGCAAAAGCTGGTGCCAGGAGCAGCCCGACGGCGAACCTGCCGGGAAAAATTTGCTCTGTCTGGGAAAGGAACTCCGCTTCAGCGGAAGGCTGCCTGCTTCCGCGAGTGCCGTCCGTGCGTATCACACGCGATTCATACCCGCCAGCTGGGAGATTACGTTGACTTTCTCACTGTGCCACATCAGAACTTGAAAGAGCCGGCGCATGTTGAAAACAAAGGACCTGTTGGATTCGTTTGGTGAACGAGCTTTGCCTCGATGACGCTGGCTTTCTGAACCGTAGATAGGGTTCACATCCAGGTGTTCCGGAAAATACCGGCAACACGAGCACACTCCCTGCTGGGATGCGCCATCTACGCCGCCGCGCTGCTGATCGGCTTGCCCAGCGGGATCACCTCGCGGCCAAAGGCGCCATTGGTAACCTCGGCAAACGACACGTACAGTGCATCGGCGCCAGTCGCAATACCAACCCAGCCGCCAATGGTCTTGCCCGCGGCCCACCCGAAATCACCGGCCGCCAGCAAAATGAAAGTGATCCACAACAGCAGGAACACGCTCCAGACGCCCTTATTCGAGCGGAAGGTCGCGATCCACATATAGAAGGTGAAAATCCCCCACATTAGCAGCGCAGTGGCCACGCCGGAAGCTGCGGGGGGCTTGATCCAGCCGGCGCCTATCGTCCAGACCAGAAAGGCGTACCACCACCAGAACAAACCGTACGAGGTGAACGCCACCGTGCCGAAGGTGTTGCCGTTCGCGAATTCCAGGATCCCGGCGATGATCTGGGCCACGCCGCCGAAGGCGAATGCCAGGGGCACCACCGCGGTTGTCGCTGTCGCGGGCAAAAGGCCCGCGTTGATGCAACTGAGAACTACCGTCGTCAGGCCGAATCCCGCCAGCCCCAGCGGCGCAGGATTGGCCACCTTGGGCAGAACTTGCGGGGCAATGGTTAGTTCCGGTTTCTCAATGGAGCCCATGTTGCTTCTCCTTCCCGGCTCTTCCCAAGCGGATACCGCCGATGGATCGTGATACGGTTACCCCTTCCCAGAGGACCCGCTGGTACGGCCAAGGGGAAATTTCGAGGACAAGACGTCCGGTCGGAGGGTAGACTCCAGGAACCGGACCTCTCGCGCCGTTGCATTATATCGCTATTCTGGATCGGGTTGAGCCACCCTTAAGACGGATGCAAGAAAATGATCGAAGCCGAATTGCAATGAGCGGCGAGTATTGCAAATGGCTGAGGCAGCCCTCGATCGCATCGGCGACGGAGTTTTTGGGCAGCGCGTAATTACCCTCGGAACGGTCCTTGGGAAGTTCTTCTGTACCTCCGTCACACTTGCTATGAACAAACTGGAGGGGATCATAACCTTGAACGATGTGCTGGGTTCATTCGGATTAGCGCCTTCCGGACAATCCAGTGATTTGGCTCGGAAGGCTACAGCTCGGTAGCCTCCCTTTGTGTTCCGCGCCAGGGACCTGTCTGCGCAAATAGCGCAGCTTTGGTTTGTGGGACACCGCTGCCCCGAGCATCCGGAAAATAACGGAAGAGCAGATACCCGATTCCCAGCGAGCCCCCGATCGGGATCAGCACCCGTCGCCACGCGGCGCTGCCAACGGGATATAGTCTCATCCCCAACCGCTCGGTCAGCAGGATGAAAGCCACGACCGTGAGGCCGGTCAGCGCACCAATCGCCAGCGTCAGAAGAAGAAATATCTGCTCTTCACGCTGCTGGAGCGAAGTTCTCCATGAAATGTTTTTGGTCCGCTTCCTGGTCTCAAGCGTCTCCATGCATTTCATCTGCAACGGCAACCCCGAAAAGGTCCTTGGGCCCTAGTTCCGAGCCGTCACTACGGGGCACCGGGCATGGCAGAGTACCTGGTGAAGTGTAACCCACGGCAAATGCGCGGAGACCTCAGGGTGGGAAGTGTGATGTGGTCCCATCACGATTAAGTCAGCACCTTGTTCGTCAGCCACCCTCAGGATGTGGACGGCGGGCGCCCCGATCTCCACGAGACAGTCAGTTTCAACGGAATGGGTCGCTTTGGGAGGAAGTAGCTGTTCCAGCGACTTCATTGCGATTTCTCGCTCCCTCTCCGGGTATTCCAGTGGAACATCCGTGGGCATCTTGAGAACATGCAGCAAAGTCAGGTGCGCATGTCCGTGCTCCGCGAACCAAAGTGCACACTTGAGAGCCCTTGCTGAGCCCGGAAGCAGGTCCGTTGCATACAGAACTCTATGCAGTTCCAGCTCTGCTCTCTGACAGGAGTGAGGTCCAATCGTGAGCACAGCGCACGATGCACGATTAACGATTTCTTCCGCCACTGAGCCCAGGACGAGTTTCTTGATCCCACCGCGACCATGGGTACCGAGCACGACCAAATCAATGTCGAGCTTCCTGATCAGCTGCAAAAGGACTTCCGCGACCACGCCTTCGCTGACCAGTTCCTGGTGCTTGATCCCCTGTAACTGCTCCGATGTCGTAAGCTCTGCCATCTTCTTTTCAGCGGAATGCCAGAAGTGGAAGGGATCAGGTGGCTGAAGATCGTCGCAAATCTCCTCCGGGACTATACTCACGGTGTAGAGCGTGGCGTCGTAGTGGCGCGCCAGGCTCACACTATATGGCAAGGCTGATTGCGAAGAAGTGGAGAAGTCAGTGGCAAAAAGAACATTCCGGAACGAAACTTCAGGTGGGGAAGCGAGCAATGTCATCGGAACCCCCCGGGCGCCGCGCACGCTGGAAATCTGTGGACCGAACCCTGTCAAATTTTCTTTTCGTAGAGCCGAAACCCGCAATGACTCCTATCACAGAGTGGAGTGACATCTTTCGTCCACCAGCAGTAAGAGCGTGTTATCACCGTGCCGATCAATACGTACCTTTCGCGATGATCCGAGGTGCTGGAGCAACTGCCCAGACTCAAAGGACTCGTTCGGAAAGAAATCGAAGTCAAGAGACTGCCGGTGTCCGAGGAGCAAAGCCATCGCAGTACCGTCGTAAGGCACGAAGGACTCTGGAGTTTCCAAACCAAAGACCTGGCGCCAGTCCGAACCAGCCGCGTGGACCCTTACGTCCAGGTGTCCGCAACCAGGAAGAAGCCGTACGCGATTCCTCTGACTCAGGTGCGCTTCGGCATGGGAATGACCTGGCGGGCAGGCGCACGCCTGCTGCTACCGGTCCAACAGCTCAGCAGAAGCAGGTCACTGGAGGTGAACTGAATGGAGGCCGGGCGCGGATTGCCGTCGGTGAAGATATGTTGGTCGAGGACCTGGTGGAGCTCGGCCACGGTGATGCCAAGCGCCGCCGCGGCTTCCGTTTCGTTGTACAGTTCCTTGGTCGAGCGTTTCAGTCCAGGCATAGGGGGCGCATCCAGAGTTCCTGAAGCCTTTTGTACCTGCTTTGGGGCTGCCCGGATATCGGGTAAACTGCTCATACTCCAATCGCGATGAAACCTTACCAGCGACTGCTGTTTTGCCTGTGCCTGGGGTGGGGGCTGCTGTCCGGACCTGTGTCCTGCGATGCGACGGCCCAGACGGCGGCGCCGCCGGTGCCCACCCGCGTCGAAAACGACGCCAATACCCGGAAGGGCTTCGATCACTTCTACAATCTGGAGTACGACAAGGCCATCCATGAGTTTGAGGCCGCACAGCAGGCGCATCCGGACGATCCCTTCGCCGTCAATCACACGCTGGCCGGAGTCATCTTCAAGGAGCTGTACCGGATCGGGGCGCTGGATACGGAGGCCTACGCCGCTGACAGCTTCCTGACCAAGCGGCTCGCCGAACCGCTCGATCCCGCCGTGCGTGATCGCGTGAAACAGCTGGCCGACCAGGCGCTGGCCCTGTCGCAGGAGCGGCTCAGCAGGAATCCCAACGACGTGGATGCGCTGTACGCACGCGGCTCCGCGCGCGCCCTGCGCGCAACCTACATTGGAATCGCCAACAAGGCGTGGTTCGCGGCGTTGCGCAGCGCGGTGGCCGCGCGGCACGACCATGAGCGCGTGCTGGAACTCGATCCTGCCTACGTCGATGCCAAACTGGTGGTCGGCACCCATCTGTACATTGTGGGTTCGTTGAGCTGGCCGGTGAGGGTTGCGGCTTCCATTGCGGGGCTGAGCGGCAGCAAGCAGAAGGGGCTGGACTATCTGCGGCAGGCTTCGGGCAGCAGCCACCTGGAAGGGGCGACCGACGCCCGGATCGTGCTGGCGCTTTTTCTGCGGCGCGAGCAGAAGTATGACGAAGCGCTGCGCGTGGTGGATGGGCTGCAAAACGAATTTCCGCGCAATTTCCTTATGGCCGCCGAATACGCCCACCTGCTGAACGCCGCCGGGCATGGGCAGGAGGCCATCGCCGCCTATCGCAAGGTGGTTGCCGGGTGCCGCGGTAACCTCTATAACCAGTGCCGCATCGAGATTCCCGCCTACGGTCTGGGTGAGGCGCAGCGCGGGCAGCGCGACTATGCCGGCGCCGCCGAGGCCTACGAGCTGGCGGCCGCCAACGGCAACGACGCTGACCTGAAGCAGAAGGCAACCCTGGCCGCCGGGCAGATGTACGACCTGATGAAGAAGCGCGACACCGCAGTGGAGAAATACAAGGCGGTCATCGGTGCAAACTCGACGACCACTTCCGCCGATCTGGCGAGGCGGTATATGAAGCAGGCGTACACCAGCCCCTGAGCGGAGCGTCGCAGCAAGCGGCGAGATTTATTCCGCGCGCAGGGTCATGGCGGGATCGATCCTGGCGGCGCGCCGCGCGGGCCTGAGGCAGGCGAATGCGGCCACGCCCAGCAGCAGGGCAACGACCCCGGCGTAGGTGAGGGGATCGAGCGGCGAGACGCCGAACAGCAGCGTGATCAGCGCGCGGCTGGCGGCGAACGCCCCAAGCAGCCCGAGCACGACTCCCAGGGCGGCAAGCATCATGCCCTGGCGAAACACCAGCGCGAGAATGTCGTTACGGGAGGCGCCCAGCGCCGAGCGCACGCCAATCTCGCGTGTCCGCTCGGTGACGCTGCCGGAGAGGACGCCGTAAATGCCTGTGGCCGCCAGCAGCAATGCCACAAGCGCGAACGCCTCGAACAGCACCAAGGCAAAGTGGCGCTGCGACTCGGAGGCGGCGATCAGATTCTCCATGGTCGCGACCCGCGCAATCGGCTGGTCCTTGTCCACCGACCAGATTGCCGTCCGGACCGCGGGAGCGAGCGACGCCGCATCGGTTGGCGTGCGCACCACCAGCGACTGCACGTTATCGACCCAGGCCCATTGTGTGCTGGTGGTGTAAAACGCATCCGGCTCGGTCACTGCCAGCGATACCTGCTTAACATCTCCTACGACACCGACGATGACGTCCCATGGCCTGTCAGCATGGCCAATATCGGGCCCGATGCGCACCCGCTGCCCGATGGGATCCTTGCCCGGGAACTTGCGCCGGGCCAGCGATTCGCTGATGAGAACGACAACCGGAGCGCCGGCACGGTCGCGCTCATCCAGCAGGCGGCCGCGAAGCAAGGGAATGCGCATTGTGGCGAAGTAATCAGGAGTGACCGCATAGCGGAATGCGGGCTCGAACTGGTCGTTGGGCCAGGCTTCGAACTGCATGCCGTAGCTTTCGAAATCGCCGCTCAACGGCAACTGACTGGTGAAGGCGGCCGACGTAACTCCCGGGACGTGTTTGACGGCTTCAAGCGCCTGTTCGAAGATGCGCTCGCGATCGGCATCCGTCTGGAAGTGAGTGCCGGCCTCCTGCACCTGCATGGTGAGCAGGTGTGAGGGATCGAATCCGAGAGCGACTGCGAAGATCCGCTGCACGCTGCGCAGCAGCAGGCCGGCGCTGACCAGCAGCACCAGAGCCAACGCGACTTCTGCGACCACCAGCGTGCGACGGGTGGTGTGATGTCCGCGCACTGTCCTCAGCGAGCTTTGCCCGATTCCCAAGTGCAGGTTGCCGCGCGAGATGTGCAGCGCCGGAACCAGTCCGCAGCCCAGCCCGATGAGTGTGGTCATCGCCATGCCGAAGGTGAAGATGGCGCCGTCAATACGGATGGCATCGAGGCGCGGCAGGCCCGGCGGACTGAGTGCCACCAGTGCACGCACACCGAGTTCCGCGACGACCATGCCGCACACACCACCAACCACGGCAAGCAGCAGACTCTCCGTGACCCATTGCCGGGCGAGCCGGCTGCGCGAGGCGCCGAGGGCGGCGCGCATGGCGAACTCCCCGCGCCGCTGCCCGCCACGTGCAAGAAGCAAACTGGTGACATTGACGCAGGCAATCAGCAGCACCAGAGCCACAGCGCCCAGAATGGCCAGCAGCGCCGGTCTGACGTCGCGCGTGATGTCGTCCTGGAGGGAATGCACCAGCAAGCCGCTGGGCGCCCCGCCGGAGCTCCTGTATCCGGCCGCGTGCGTCTGTGCCCAGATGTGCAGGATCGCGCCGCCTTCATTTGCCGCCTGCTGGAGGCGCACGCCTGGCAGCAGCCGCCCGATCATCCGCAGGTGGTGGCCCCACTCGCGGCCGTCCGGCGGGAGTGACGGGTTGTATTGCAGGGGCGCCCACAGCTCTGCTGAGGGATCCAGTACATTCTCAAAGCTCCTCGGCATTACGCCGATGACAGTGTAGAGATTGCCGTCGAGGGTGACGCCTCGCCCAAGCACCGCGGCGTCGGAGCCAAAGCGGCGCCGCCACAATCTGTCGCTCAGCATTACGACGTTGGGACCCTTGAACTGATCGTCGGAGGGCTGGAAATCGCGTCCCAGCACCGGCACTATGCCGAGGGCGCGAAAGTAGGCGGGAGTTACCCGCTGGCCGTTGAAGCGTTCCGGCTCCGCCGCGCTGGTCATGGTGGGCTGCCAGGGTTTCTCCACGGCGATGGCGTCGAACGAGCGACTGCGCTCGCGCAACCCGAAGAAAGTCCCGAACGAAACCGCCAGCGGTACACCGTCGCCGTGGGTCTCCCAGATCATGGCCACCCGGCCGGGGTGTGGGTAGGGAAGCGGCTGAAAGAGAATCGGATTGACGACGCTGAAGATGGCGGTGGTGGCGCCGATGCCAAGCGCCAGGATGAGGACCGCGGTGGCGGCGAATCCGGGATTCCTGCGCAGTTGCCGGGCAGCATAGCGGAGGTCCTGCAGGACAGTTTCCAGCCGGAAGGCGACGACATCGTGGCTCTGTTCTCTCAGTTGCAGTTCGCTGCCGAACCTGCGCCGCGCGGCATAGCGCGCTTCCTCCGGGTCGACGCCGTCCTCGCGAAATTCCTTTTCCAATTGTTCGCGGTGGAAACCCATCTCCTCTTCCAGTTCGCTGCTGAAGCGCTGGCGGCGGATCAGGATGCGCAATCTCCTGAGAAGACGAAGCAGAGCGTCCATAGCCGCCTCCTATGCGTTCTGCAGCACGCGTCCGATGGCCGCGATCATGCGCTCGAATTCCGACATCTCGATGCCCAGCTGCCTGCGCCCGGCCGTTGTCAGGGTATAAAAGCGCGCCCGGCGCCTGGTCTCCGTCAGCTTCCACTCCGCCTTTACCCATCCCCGCAGCAGAAGCCGTTGCAATGCGGGATAGAGCGAGCCTTCTTCTACCGTCAGCACATCGTCGGAGAGGCGCCGGATGGCCAGTGCGATTCCATAGCCATGCAGGGGGGCACGGGCGAGGGTCCTGAGGATCAGCATATCGAGGGTGCCAGGCATCAGCTCGGGCTTTTCAGACATGGTTGCTATCTATAGAACGTCTATGGGTAGAATGTCAAGGGGGGTTTTCCCGGTCGCGAAGGCGGGTTGGAGAGCGCCTGACAGGACCGGCGCGGCGACAAAGCCCTGCTTCAGGCGCCCAGCAGGAACTGCCCCCTGTCCATGCGCATAGGGGCGGACCTCGGAGCGGTTAAAGCCTACATGCGCCGGCGGCAACCATCAGCGATCGCTGTCACCCGGGCCCGTACATCTGCCGCCCGGCATTGCATAAGCGGGAACGTTTTCTTATCCTGCTCGTATAGGTCTGTGGAGGGTTTATGTACTGCAACTACTGCGGTAAGGTGATTCAGGACGACGCCAATCTGTGCGCCTACTGCGGCAAGAGGGTCGGCTCTGTCGCCGGGCGCCGCAAGCTGATGCGCTCACGGATAAACCGCAAGATTGCGGGTGTATGCGCCGGTTTTGCCGAGTACTTCGATCTCGACGTCACCGTGGTGCGAGTGGTGTGGCTGATTGTGGCGCTGTTTGGTGGCGGAATCCTGGCCTACATCATTGCCTGGATCGTGATGCCGGAGGAGCCGGAATACGTTCCTGCCGCCCCGCCCGCCACGACGCCCCAACCATATCAGCACCCGTAAACGCCGCAGGGGCTAAAGCCCCTTGTTGAGAGGCACGGTTTCGGCGCGGCTGAAGCCGCGCCCTTTCAAGATCGCTGCTAGGGGAGGGAACTCCCCTTTTGTTTTTCTGAGCCATGCCAACATTGCGCAGCTCCGACGCACAGCTGTATTACCAGGTCGCCGGCAACGGTCCTGACGTTGTCCTGCTGCATCCGTTCCCGCTCAACCATCGCTTCTGGACGGCGGTGGCAGGATTGCTGGGCACGCGATATCGCCTGCTCATGCCCGATCTGCGGGCGCACGGCGACTCGGAGGCGGGCGAGGGGCCGGCGACGATGGAGAAAATGGCCGCCGATGTTGCAGCGCTCTGCCGCGAGGAGGACGTGGCCCGGGCTTGCTTCGTGGGCGTCTCCATCGGCGGATACGTTCTGTTCGAGTTCTGGCGGCGCTACCGCCAGCACGTCGACGCGCTGGTACTGGCCAACACTCGGGCGTCGGCCGAAACTGCCGAGGGCCGGACAAACCGGCTGGCGTCCGCCGACAAGGTGCTGCGCGAAGGCACCGCAGGCTTCATCGAGGAGATGCTGCCGAAGCTGCTGTCACCGGTGACACAAAGCAATCGCCCCGACATTGTTGACTCCGCCCGCCGCTTGATGCAGCAGATGTCGCCCCAGGATATTGCCGGCGTGCAGCAGGGAATGGCCGAGCGTCTGGATTCCGTGGCGACGCTGAAGACGATTGGCGTCCCGGTGCTCATCCTTGCGGGAGAGCATGACAGCGTGCCGCAGCCGGAGTTCCATTTGATGCGGCAGCAGATTCCAGCAGGCCGGCTGGAGGTAATTCCGCGCGCGGGACACTATGCGGCGCTGGAACAGCCGGAGGAATTCGGCCGGCTGTTGCGGCAGTTCTTCGATAGCCTGCCGCGGCCGTAAAGGTTCAACTGTGACCGGCATCACTCTGCCGCCGTCCTGGCTTCTGTAAAATAATCCGGTCATGCTGGATGCCTTTCTTGTACCTTTCAACAGTGTCGTCACTGCCAAAGGTGACAGCGAAGCGCTGGACATCAGCGGAGCTGCCAACCCCGTTTTCCTCCTCACCCTGTCGGTCGGCTCCATCGTGGAGCAGGAGTCGATCGAGCTGAGCGTCTTCACCTCGGCCGATGGCGCAACCTGGGAGACGAAGCCCGTGGCCTCGCTGCCGCAGAAGTTCTACGTCGGCGAGTATCCGCTGCTGGTGGATTTGTCCGCGCAGCCAAACGCAAAATTCCTGCGCGCGCACTGGGAGGTCACCCGCTGGGGGCGCGGCCCGACGACGCCGCGTTTTGAGATCGCGGTCCGCGTGCGCGAGGTGTCCAGGGAAGCCCTGCACGAGGCTACCGCCGAAGCTCAGACGCGGCGATAGTGGTGTACGCCCTACCAGAGCTGCTAAAGCCGAAGCGTTCGTGCCGGCGGCCCACGCGCCTGAGTTCTGCTGTGCATCGGGGTAGAGCGGGCCTTCCGGCCCGCGTCCCACGCGTCCATACTTAAGCAGTTCAGGCGCTGAGGTCTGCGACCTCAGCGCCTGAACTGTTTCTTTTCCTACTGCTGGACGCAGGCCTGAAGGCCTGCTCTACCCTGCCGCCTCACGGTTTCGCGGGCATGTAGAGCATGTCGCCAGGCTTGCCGGCTTTGACCTTGTAATCGGCGGGCACCTGGAATAGTGACGGATCCGGCTCGGCGCGATTGACGCTGGTGACTTTGGCGGTAACCGTTCCCATCATCGGATCCGTGTGAGTCATGGAGAGTGGGATCTGCAGATCGGTCGACTCCCAGCGCTCGGTGACTACCAGTATGGGTTTGGCATTGCCGATCTGGCCGGCGGGGATGGTACGCGTCACTCGCGTGCCCTGTGCCTGCAGGCCGAGGATGGTCTTCGCGCCGAGCTGCTCGGTGGTTACGTTGCTGCCTCCGGATTTCCACTCGGGTTCATGCATGCGTCCTGCGCTGCCCGCGGGTTTTGGCGGACGCAGCGGCATCTGATGCGCGACCTTGTTCTGCGCATTGAGCATGTAGCGGTAGCCGGAGACCGGATCGGTGATGACGACCATGGTCCGCTTCGTGGCTCCCGTGGCCGGGGTCGCCAATTCGAACTGAACTTCACGGCGAACGCGGCCCTCGGAGTCGCGGTAGACGGTGGTCTGGCCTTCGGTATGGATAGTATTGCCGTCCGCGAGCGCGGTGTCGCGGGTGGTGGTAAGCACCGCAGTCATGGGGGCGCCGGTGACAACCTTGCGGCCTTCCCCAATTTCTTCATGGAGGAAGAACCCTCCGCCCACGCCCGGTCCCTGAAAGACCATCGTTCCCGGGCCGCCGGGAGGAGGCGGCGGGGCAGACTGGTCCTGCGCCAGCACCAGCGAGGAAAAAGCACACATCAACAATCCCGGCAACAGCCACGGCCGGATGGCACAAACTGCAAAGGCTCTGCTGACACTCATGGATTCGTCCTCATTCCCGGATTTCAATTCCCGTGCTTCTCACTGAACGATGCGGACCGCCCGCACCAATCCGTCATAGCCAACCACCACATCCGCAATCTGCGGCTGGCCGCCCTGGGGGGCCGGCAGTTCCATGCGAACGACCTGGGTTTCGCTGGAGCAGCTGAGCGGATCGCACAACATCAGGGCAACGTAACCGTCATCGGCATCCGCCTGCGACTCCTGCGCCGCAATTTCCCCGGCGGAGCCCGCGGGATGGAGCCGCTGCTGCCCAGCCGTTCTGCGCCCGTGCTCGCCGGTGGCGGCAGTATTGGCCGACATCGGCTGCTGCACCGGCGCCGCCACCGTTGCAGGCGACGATTGACTCGCGAGGGGAGCAGCCGCTCCACGCTGTTGCAGAAGCCGCAGACCGAGGAACATCAGCACCACGACCGCGGCCGCCGAAGCCACATAGGCGCCGATTTCGAACCACCGGCTGAGGCGCAGGGCGAAGGGAGTGGAAACGGGCACTGCCACAGTGAGATTACTGCGCTCCGTCATTCCAGCGTGCGCCTGGCGCATCCCGCTGATCGCAACTTGCGGGCTTGAGGGCGAAGCAGCGGGGATCGCCGGAATGGCCTGCCGGAACGCCCGAAGCAGCGCCCGTTCCACATCTGGGCCAGCCTGGAGGCTGGCGGTTTGCGCCTGGAGCGCCTGCATGGAGGCAGCCAAGGCGCGCTGTTTGCGCAGCCACGCGCCGCAGGATTCGCAGCCGGTGGCATGCGCGAGGAGTTGCGCATCCCCCGTGCGCGACAATTCGACCAACGTCAGGGAACCCGCATCCTGTCTGAATTCACGGCACTTCATGACGGACACCTCGCGGCAATGCCGGGGATCTCCGGGGCCACGGCCGGCGAGTGCTGGAGCTTGCGGCCGAGCATGTCGTGCGCCCGATGCAGGCGTGAGCGTACGGTGCCGATGGCACAGCCGACAGCCCTGGCCGCATCCGCATAGCTCAGTTCCTGCAGATCGCACAACACCACCATCTCGCGATAGTGCTCTGGTAGCGACAACACCGCCTTCCACAGCGCCCTCGAGATCTGACGCCTCGCGATGCCTTCGCCGGGGTCGCTCTCGAACACCAGCGACGCGGCTGCGTCTTCCACCGGAACGCCCAGGACGCTTTCGGGATAATTGCGCTCCAGGGCGCGCCGAACATAGTTTCGCGCGACGCCGAACAGGTACGCGCCCAGCGCTCCGCGCGCGGGATCGAAGTCCCGGCCGCGTTGCAGCAGGAAGAGGAAGACCTCCTGGGTAACTTCTTCGGCCGTCTGGAGGGAGCCGCTCATATGCAAGGCGAAGCGGAAGATCGGTCCCTGCCGCCGGCGATAGAGGACGGTGAACGCCTCTTCGTTTCCCGCCAGAGCCTGCGCCAGCAGTTGCTCGTCGGTTAAATCGTTCAGCAAACGTCGCCTCGGTAGTGGACCTGATCCCCTTCCGCCAGTATTCCGGCGGCAGAAAGGTAAAGTTCCGTAATCCTGGAGCGGCAGCGGGCTGTCACTGCCCGCCGCTACTTCCACCACCTTTATCGTAGCGGGTGAGGCCGTTCTGTGACAAAGCTGGAGAGAGCCGCCCGGAACTGCTGGCGCCGAGGCGACGTACATGCCCTTTCGTAATCTTGACGGATTCGGCCTCCGGCCTGATTCTGACTGGTTGGGCTGAGTCCCGACGGGGCTGACGTGTCTTCAACGCGTCAGCCAAAGATCTTTGAAAAAAACGTCGTGAGTTTGGCACTCGTGGGCTTGACGCAAACGCTGCGGCCGCAGCCGTAAGTCTCTGGGGCTCAAGATCTTACGTGTAAGCCTCTGGGCTCAAGATTTTGCGGACGCTTTCCTGTGGAATCAATAACTTAGGGGCGAAAAAGGGGAGGGGGTACCCCACCTCGACCCCAATAAGCGCAAAGTCAAAGCTTATGGGTCCCGCTGCCTACATCGCCGGTGAAGGCGGACGGGAATCGGCGGTGTTCTGCCCGCTGGTCATCTCGGCAAAGCTGAATTGCCGGCTGACGGCTTCGTAGCTCCTGCCGTCCACCTCAACGTAGGGATATACGAAGTAATTCAGCGGTGGGCCGTCCTGCTTCGGCGACAGGGTAATATCGCGGCCGGTGGAGAACTGGACGCGATTGGCATCAATGCTCCCGAAGAAGTAGTCCGCTTTCTCCTTGGCTTTCCAGGCCTCGGAGATGTCCAGCGGAACCCATCCGATGTTGCGGGCAAAGAATTCTGCCCAGCAGTGATAGCCGGCGATTTCGCCGCGGTCTTTGTTCTCCGGCAGCGGGAAGCCAATGTCGAAGCGGGCGGGAACGTCGTCGGCGCGCATCATGCCGATAAACGGGGAGTGGAAATCGGTGCAATTGCCATGCTTCGAGTCGCAGGCCCAGATTGCGTCGCCGCGTCCCCAGCCGGTGCCCGTCTTGTCGTAACGCATGGTGCTGAACAGGTAGTCATAGGCAGCTTTGGCTTTCGCGACGGTGCCCTCCTGGTTGGCAGTCACCTGTTGCGCCAGCTGCCTGATCCTGCCGTCGGTGGGAATCAGACGGTCGGGGCTGACATACCGCTGCATCGATGCCGGCACGATGCCCGGCTTGGTGTCGTGCCGTTCGAGCTGCCCGAAGTCACCGCGCGAGAACTCACGGCGCGTGACCTCATACTCCAGCGAAAAGTCGGCGGCCGGCTGCACCGGGTTGTGGATTTCCGCGTAAAGCATCTGATTGCCGTATTCCGTCTCCTCGGTCATGCGCGTCGGCACCGGAGCCTTCACGTTGACCAGGCGCACGGTCTGATGCTCGTCGCTGTGCGCGACCGGCACCCACACCCGCACCAGCTTTGTCCCGCTGGGAATGTCCTTGACGGTGAAGGAATAGCTGAAGCGGAACCGGCGCGAGGGCGGACTGAACTTCTGCTTCTCCTGCGGCGTTGTCCCGGCAGTGGAAACCGGGATGGCAAAGCAGGCCAGCAACAGCGACGACAGCAAGCGCACCTTCATCGTTATGCTCCTGAAGCCATTGGATGTAGCCGGAGCGCAGGAGGTACGCAATAAATTTTCCCGACGCCCGGCAGACATCCCGCAGGGCGAGGCAGCCCGACAGGTTCTTCGGGGTGCGCCGCAGCGGGAAATCAGGCGAGATCGAACGCCAGAAATTCGGCCGGACCGTTGCCACTGCTGGTGCTGGCGATGCGCAGCGTGGTTTCGCCGCTGATGGCCGCACCGTCGCCCTTCTCCAGTGTCGTACCGTTCACCGCGATCTGGCCGCTGACCAACTGCAGCCAGGCGTGGCGTCCGGGTTTGATCGCAAGTTCGACCGACTTGCCGCTGTCGAGCAGGGAAGCATAGACGCTCGCGTCCTGGTGGATGGTGGTGGAATCATCGCGACCGTCGCGCGAGGCGATCAGCCGCAGCCGGTTCTTCTTCTCGTCGGCCGCGAAGGTGCGGTCTTCGTAGCTGGGCTTCAGCCCCTCGGCTTCGGGCAGAATCCAGATCTGCAGCAGATGCACGGGCTTGTCCGACTGGTTGACTTCGCTATGCATGACGCCGGTTCCGGCAGACATGCGCTGCACGTCGTTGCGGCCGATGCTGGCGCCGCGTCCCATGCTGTCGCGATGGCTGAGCTCCCCGTCGACGATGTAGGTGAGGATCTCCATGTCGCGGTGCGGATGCATGCCGAAGCCGCGCCCGGCGTTGATGCGGTCTTCGTTGATGACCCGCAGGTGGCGAAAGCCCATGTGCCGGGGATCGAAGTAGTCGGCAAAGGAAAAACTGTAGCGGGTGTCGAGCCAGCCGAGGTTGGCACGACCGCGATGTTCCGATGGCCTGAGGGTGATCATGGTTCCAGCTCCAGGTGATTGGATGCCGGCGAGGCTGAAAAGTAGCAAGCGTGTTACAACACGCAATCAGCACAGGCCGGCGTTTTCCGCCGCCAGGCGGCCCAGCACGCTCCAGTCGCTCTTCGCGAAGCCGCGCCCGATGGCGGCCAGCATGTGGTCGCGCACCAGGCTGGCCACCGGCAGAGCGGCGTTTACCTCCTCGGCCGCGCTGAGCGCCAGCCGGATGTCCTTGAGTCCGAGACACAGGGCAAAGCCTGCGGGCTCATATTTCTGGCCGGCAATCAGGCCGCCGTAGGTCTTGTAGACCGGCGCCGCGAACAGCGTGCTGGTCAGGAAGTCGACATATTCCTGCGGCCCGATGCCGTAGCTGCGCGCCAGCGCGATGGCCTCGGCCAGCGACTCGATCACCGATGCGATCAGGAAATTCCCGCTCAGCTTGACCACGTTGGCCATTTCGGGTTTCTCCCCAATCACGAAGATCCCCTGGCTGAGCGCCTCCAGCAGCGGCCTGCACCGTTCGATCGCGGCTTTCTCGCCGGCCGCCGCCACAAACAGCTTGCCCGCCTCAGCCGCTTCGGGGCGCCCGAATACCGGCGCGGCGAGATACTTCTGCCCATGTTGCCCATGTTTCTGCGCCAGAGTTCGCGACAGCGCCACGCTGACGGTGCTCATCGAGATGTGAACGGCGCCTTCCGGCAAGCTGTCGATTACTCCACCCGGATCGAGCGCCACAGACTCCACCGCAGCATCGTCGGCCAACATGGTGATGAGCACCTCCGCGTCTCTCGCGGCTTCCGCAGCAGACCCGGCGATTTTCGCCCCCTCCGGCTTGAGCGGCTCGGCCTTCGACAATGTGCGGTTCCACACCGTGAGCTCATGCCCGGCGCGAATCAGATGCCGCGCCATCGGGGTTCCCATATTTCCCAGACCGATAAATGCGACTTTCATCAGCAGTCCTCAAGCGAGTAGATACTCCGGAGTTTGGATGTTCGCACGTGGCCCCCGGTTCCTGGTTTGCTCCGGACAGCGCGACCATCGGCCATCATCCAGGCTGGTCCGTAGCTCTGAAACAATGTGTCTTCCCGTTTCGGCCGCACACGCCATTCGTCCCAATATATTTCTCCGCGCTTGTCGATTGGCGCGATAATAGTGATATGCGGCGGTGGGTTCTGAGTGCGATGTTATGCGCTCTGCTCACGGTCCCGTCCTGGGGACAGCGAGGTGGAGGCGGCCACGGCGGTATGGGCGGCGGCTTTCATGGTGGCATGTCCAGCGGCGGCGCCCGCGGTTTCTCCGGCGGCATGGCATCTCGTGGTGGCACCGGCTACGCGTATCACGGAGGCGGCGGATACGCCCGCGCCCCGGTGTATAGCGGCGCTTTCCACGGAGGCGCTCCCTTGGGCGGCCCTTCGCACGGCTGGAATGGCAACGGCTGGCACGGCAACGGTAACGGCTGGCACGGTAATGGCTGGGGCTGGCATGGTCGCCGAGGCTGGGGTTATGGACGTGGCTGGGGATGGGGCTATCCCTGGTGGGGCTGGGGCGGCTGGGGTTGGAATTGGTATCCGTGGTGGGGATGGTACGGCAGCCCTGGCTGGTACGATTCTTACGATTCGTATGTCCCCGACACCTACGCAGCTTCAAACTATGCTGCTCAGACCTATCCCTCGTACGTTTACGCTACTCCCAGTGGTTCCGATAACTACTCGCCGGACAATCGCACGCAGGAAGAGATTGACCGCCTGAACAGCGAAATCGATCAACTGCGCTCGCAGCAGCAGTCACAAGGCTCCGGCGCTTCGTCCAAACCCGAGATTCACGCCCAGACCGTCCTCGTTTTTCGCGACGGTCATACCGAGGAGATCCAGAACTACGCGATTGTGGGCAGAACGCTGTGGATCTTCAACGAAAACCGCGCCAGAAAAATCTCCCTCTCCGATCTTGACCTGCCGGCCACGCGGCGGGACAACGAGGATCGCGGCATCGCGTTCGTCGTTCCCAACTCCTCACGCTGACTCTTCTGTTTTCGTCCTTCGCCTTGTCACCAGCGCCACCGAATTCCGACGAAAAATATGTGCGAGAAAACCAGGTTCGCCAGGGCGGCCGCTGGGCGGATGTTTGGCAGCGGGCCGACAGCGGCACGACCAGATAATGTTCCGGCTCAATGGATGGCGAAGTCACCAATACCCCGTCCGCAACGGGGCATCGGCTCCCGCTCCCGCTCTTCTCTTGGCATTCGCGAGTGCTTCGGTTTTTCATTTCGGGAAATGCAGGGGAGTTTCCTGGCGAAATCACTACACCATGGTGCCGCTGTCGTTCCACAATGGGCGCAGACCCTCAGGGAGTCGCAATGCGACCACGTCGTCGTCTTACCCTGCT
>Ga0335081_10002591_pt1 | contig 28501 bp, 22 predicted proteins | sample Lox_Sample_35_FD_206713 | JGI IMG/M metagenome (GOLD analysis project Ga0335081, IMG submission 206713) | Soil microbial communities from Loxahatchee National Wildlife Refuge, Florida, United States - Lox_Sample_3.5 | ecosystem: Environmental > Terrestrial > Soil > Wetlands | place: USA...
CCTTACACAGGCGGAGCTTTCTTGAGACAAGACTGCTTTATTAAACCTTTTTGAGGCACTTGTGTCAAATTATTTGCCAGTCCTATAAAATTCTCGAAGCTCAACATAATTACACAGGAATTTTGAGTGCATGAAACAAGCCTGTTGCGAAAGTTCATTAAGAGAGCGCTCGTACAATGTGCATGTGCAACTATCGTAGTGCCGCCGCAGCGCGTAATCTGGCCAGCAAAAATGTTTTAAGAGAACAATTAGACCCCCTTGCGATAAATACTGTCGCATCGTGTCAGAATACACCCATGAGTGATGACATTGTAAAATGTTTCAAGTGTGAGGCGGGTGAGATAATTACCTTGAACCAAGGAGATCGAAAAAGAGATGATCACACTGATGGAAATTGACAAGATGGAAATGTGGAATTGCTGGAAGTATGGCGTCACGATGCTAGCAGGCACTGCAGCCGCTTTTTGCGCACGCAGGTTTGCAGCGGCGCATCGAGAGGACGCCGCCCGAATCAGTTTCAGCCGTTGCCGCTCCTGTACTCGCGGAGCGTCGGAGTATAAACTTGCCAAGCGCAAAGGCATTGTTTTGACTTACACTAAAAAATCTTCGTGGCGCGGTTAACCGGCGCCCATGCGTGTTTCTCGTGCTTCGATTATCGATAGTCTTGGTGTGTTCGAAAGATTAGTAAGAAACACCAACAAGGTCGTTAAGTACGAAAGGTCCTAAATTCATCTTTATTGTTTCTACATTGCTTTTGGTTCCCGTGATAATCTTCGTAAGCTGAGGCAGGTCGTTTTTCCACTGATAACCATGACGCCGATCAATCTAAGTATTGTTGAAGGATCAACTCAGTAGTTGAACGCCGCAGGGATCCATTCGGATGTTTCAAGAGCCGATCTTGCGTCCGCAGTGACGCGGAGTTCATCGAATACCCTAGTTTCAACGATATAAACAACACGGTAGGATCACAGGGCCTTGCCGCGATTGTTACTACAGGACAACCAACATGATGGCAGCCGATATCGACAAACATCGCGGGCTATACAGCATTGGTCGTCATGTAAGGTAAATAAATCATGAAAATAACGATCTCTTCTTTCATGATAAAATACTACTTGGTGGATTTTGATCGCATGATAATTGAGGAAAACTTATTATGATTAGAGACGGCGTTTCCATAATGATGAGATATTTTGTCGCAAGTCTCGTTGCATTTTCGTTTGTAGCTCTCGTGTCAGTTACATTATCCGCTCAACAGGGTTTTGGTCGCACGGGAGGGAGAGAAGGAACAAGGAGCGAGGGGCAGCAGAAGTATCTACTTTTTCGATGCTTTCGTTCCTATTCCGTTTTGGCGTTTCTGCTTTTTTTCTCCCAATCCCTGTGAAAATCTGTTCCCCGTGCTATATTTTAAAAAAGAGTAGTTTAAATTTGTTTAATACTATTTTATTAACGGGAGGTGCACAATGAGAGAGGTTGCGTGCAAGAGTTTGGGATACAATTGCGGCTGGAAGCATGTTTCGAGGACGGAAGAGCTGTTAACCGATGTGATGGCGATTCATCTTCGGGATGTTCACGGCGTACCGGCTTTGACTCAGGAAATGGTAGGTAAAATAAAACAGGCTTTCAGCAAATCCGAGCCCATCGAATCTTCCGGAGGGGATGTAGAGCCGGTGCTCAAGGTGGTGTCATGCAGAGACCTCGGCATGAATTGTAACTGGAAATATATTGCACAGACCGAGGAGTTGATTGCCGATGGCATGGCGCTACATGCACGTGAGGCCCATGGGATCATGAATTTCACATCAGAAATGGCGACAAAGGTTAAAAAATTGGCTCACGAATGGAAAGGATAAGAAGCGGCTCAACTGACGGGGGGTGATGTATCAGATAAACCGTCACTCCCTAATCCTCCCTCGTTTAGCGGGAGGATATTATGCAGAAAGGTATTTTTATCAAGTTTTACACTTACAAACGTAGAGGTTCATAAGTCTCAATGAAGATAAACTATTAACCAGAAATAAGAAGGATATCATTCTGCAAGTTACTCTGCATATTCATCACTTCTGCCAGATGAGGGACTCCGAGGGGAGCACCCACTGTGAGTTGCTCCTTAAACTAAACCATTAATAAATTGAGATTGCAACACGCAGCGGCTCACCGCTTCCCCGGGACTTCCCGCTTTCTTCCGTCCCTTGACGCATTTGCTAAGCTACTCGGGGTTCGGACCGACCGTCATCTGGACGAAGTCCGTAGGACGAATCCATTTGGCAAAAGCGTCACGCACCTGGTCCGCCGTAATCTCGAGAAATTCGCCGGCTGCCCGGAAAGACTCGTCGAGTGGCAGATCTTCGAGCGAACGGGAAAGCAGCGTTCCCGCTATGCTGTCCATGCTCGCTTCCTCGAGCGAGACCTGTCTTATGAGTAGTGTCTTGGCGAGCTGCAGCTCTTCCTTCGTGACGGGAGTTGTCTGCATCTGGCGCAGGTTACGCACAACCAGTTCCCGCGCTTTAGGTGTATTGGGGGGGTCGCAGGCATAGACCACTCTTAAGAGTGCTCGGTTCTTTTCTGCCTCGATAAATGATTCCACCGTATAGACCAGGCCGGTTTTTTCGCGGAGGTCGCGGTACAGCCGTGTAGCATAGAATGCGCCGGAAAGTACATGGTTGCCGAGCTGGAGCTTGTAATAGTCAGGGTGTGAACGAGTCACGCCGATCGTCTCGGCAAGCGTAACCTCGTCCTGGACACTGTCCGTATCGGGAATGAAGGACACCGACGGCTCGTTTGGCGGCACCGGCGGGAGGTCCGTTAGGGGCTTTTCCCCCGCTGCCTGCCATGTGCCGAAATATTTTTCAACTACAGTCTGCGCCCAATCGGGCGTTACATGGCCGATCACTACGATGGTCGTCATGTCGGGGCGGAAGGCCTTTGTGTAATAGGCCTTGACATCCTGCAGCGAGAGAGCTGCCACAGACTCTGGAGTGGCGTCGCGGAGCACCGGATCTTCCTTGGGATAGAGTGCTTCGCGCAGTGCCCGTTTCAAAAGATAGGATGGGCTCTGTAATTGCCCTCGGAGGGAGCTGATTGTCTCCTGCTGTATCACGGCGAATGCTGATTCGGGTAGTGCAGGGTGTAGAAGATTCTCTGCAAGGAGTTCCACCCCACGCTCGAATCGGTCTGACATGACTCTGAGCGAGAAAGACGTGCCCACTGATATATTCGCCGCAATATCATCTTGGGCCTTCTGAAAGTCAAGACGGTCAAGGGACATTGTCCCGTACGATAATAGGCTCTCCAGCACCTCCGAAACGCCTTCTTTACCCATCGGCTCCTCGAGGTCATCGTTGTTTTTTACCTGCCCGATAATGCTGACGGTGGGGCTAATGCTCTCCTGCTGGATAATCAGGCGGATCCCGTTCGGGAGTATGGTTATAATGGGGTTTACCTTCGATGTCGGGAGAGGGGGCACTATCTCTGCTTTTTTGGCCCATACTGGCAGTCCAACCGGATTCGTTTCACTCGGCATAAAAGTTTCCTTGCCCCCGAAGCCCTTTGAAGCCACGAGCTTGCCCGAGGGGCGCGATATGAGAATGGCTGTGATGGCCGTATCATTAATCAGGTACTGCCTGGCCACGCGAATCACGTCCTCTACGGTCACCTTCTTGATGGCATTGATGTCGTCATCAGGAGAGCTGCGGCCCTCGATTGCGACGGCGTCGGACCAGGCGGATGCAAGCCCTGAAATGGAATTCTTCTCGAATTCCGCTTCCGCTATCTCATGGCGCTTGGATGCTTCGACAAGGTCAGCCGGCACACCGTTCTTGATGTATCCGGTGATAATATTCTTAATCACGCTCACAAGCGCCCCTCCATCCCCTCCCTGGGGATACGCAGCCAGAGCATAACCGTAAGCTGCTTTGGGCAGAACGTTTCCTTCAAAGGAGGTAAAGAGCGCTTTCCCCTCGGGGACCAGGGCGTAGAGATTTCCCCTCTTGCTGTCGAGCATATCAGCGAGGATCGTTCCTGCAGCGAAATCCGGGTTGTCGTATCCGGGCAGGCGATAGGCCACGACCGCAAGACCGTAGGGAAGATCGGTCTCGAAAGCAATGGATCCCGCCTTGAGCGGTTGCAGATTGATTGTTGGTCTAGCAGGCAGAGGCCGCCGAGGGATCGGCTCGAACAGCTCCGTCACCTTGGCCAGAGTTTTATGCGGGTCTACGTCGCCTACAATGACAAGAACGGCATTGTTCGGAGCGTACCAGGCATCATGGAACTGCTTCAGTGCGGAAGCCGTTGTCTTCTGGAACGAGGGTCGTGTGCCGAGCGCGTCATGAGCATAAGGTGTGCCCTCGAACATTTGCTCCATGAGCTGCATGGAAAAAAGATAATCCGGGCTAGACATATCTTGCGCCACTTCCTGCTCGATCGCTCCTCGTTCCTGTTCCCACTGCCCTTGCGAATCGAGCACGTCGCGCATGCGCACAGCTTCCACGGTAAGGGCAACGTCCAGATCGTCTTTCGGCACCGTAAAATAATACTGGGTCACGGTCTGCTGCGTGTCGGCGTTAAACTCGCCGCCCATCAGCGCCATGATGTTTGAGAGCTGGGCCGCGGACAGACCTGGGCTTCCGCGAAACATCATGTGTTCCTGCGCATGGGCCATGCCCGGAAAACCCTCAGGAGCTTCGTTCGAACCGACGAGATAGTTCACCTCCGTAGTCACCACCGGCGCCAGCGGGTTCTCTACGATTACCACACGCAAGCCGTTCGCAAGCGTTGCGCGGAGCACGTCTCCATTCGCGCCAAACGATTTTGAAGAAAAGACGAGCAGAAACAATGTTATGACAAACAGGAGGATGGGGGACTTGCGAGTTTTCATGATGATCTCCTGGAGGAATACAGAATATATTCTATGGCATTAATTTCTGTAATCATTGTCAATTCCTCTATAAAGTCTTTCATTTAGTACTACAAAACCGCTACGACACCGCCATCGCTGCTACCTTTTCCGATGACAAATATTTCGAATGAGACCTTTTGTATCATCCGGTTTATCGAGGCAAAAATGCCGACTGGAAGCTCTTTTGTATGCAGTTTATGATGATTATAGAAATATCGCAGGTCTTGTTATCTGGGCCTTGTATCACTCCTCGTGTCCAATAGGCAATTTTAACCCGAATCCTACGTGAAGTTTACGACATTCCTGTCAAAACCATTATGCGGGAAAAGGACAGTTTACCTTTTGGAATGGCAAAGAACCTCGGAATTGGACCTAACTTCTTGACTAAACGGCCGATTACTTCGGAGAGATTATCAAAGCCTTCGCCCTCATATTTATAGTACCTTTATAACACCTACAATCGTTCAATGTCACCCATTTGAAGGCTCCCTGTCAAGTGAAAAAGCCCACCCCGTGACGAAAAAATTATATTTTCTCGTCGATGTCTTTTCAATCATCAACATCCGTACCATTGCCGTAGTTTCATTCAGTTTGGGTATCAGTCGCTACTGTACCAGTCACCCATCTGGATTAAGGTCTCGCTGGTGATGCGCAATTTTCAGCATGACCCTTTTCCCGCTGTGCGGGGACCAGAAAATCTTCGGCTCCTTGCCGTGCCCATAAGGGGTTATAACAATACTCGTGGTTTTTTTACCAGCCTCTAAGTGGTTCACGGCACGGGCAGTAACGATGCTGATGACTCTATAGTTTTGGGTGGAGCGGTTTACCAATCAATATTTGTGGTTCTTCCAACATTGCACCTGGTTCCCCGCTCCAGCCATCTTGTTATCAATGATTTCTCATGTGAAGATCTTCTCTGGCTGAAAATCCACTCATCCCGCATGACGTAGTACGCTGCCCTCGCCAGCTTGTGAGCCAGGGCATTATGTGCACACATGAAATTCGTCTTCTGCATCTTGCGATTGTAGTACGTCCTGGCTTGCGTGTAGCAGCGTCTTGCGCCCTCAGCCGCCTCGGAAAAAGCCCACGCAAGATATTTATTACCGTTCTTCTTGTTGCCTTTTCCTTTTGCCTTGTCGTTACTCAGCCATTTGCTCGATACCTTACGGCAGTAAGACACATAGTTGCCGACTTTCTCAAAACGCGAGATTGGACCTGTCTCCAGCATGATAGTCAGTGCCAAAATCTTACCGACACCAAAGACACTTTGCAGCTTGGCATAGGGTGGCTTTAACTTTACGCGCGTCTCTATTACCTTCTCGAGCTTCGAGATCTGACGCGTCAGAAAATCAATCGACTCCTTGCTGATCATCCCTGCCAAGGCGAGATCTTCACTCCCCGTGAGATAGGGGGTCACGCGGTCCTCGGTGAGGGCTTTCACATCACTTTTCTTGAGCTTAAATCCGTTGTTACGGCTGAGGATGTTTTGAAGGCTGACGATGAGTGAGGTCCGCAATCTTACCAAGTGCATGCGCTTTCTAAGAAGATCTCGGATCGGACGCTCTTCCTTGGGATAGATGTATCCTACTGGCAAGATTCCCAGCCGCAGCATCTCCGCCAGCCAGAAGGCGTCGTGCTGATCATCGGCGTATTTCAGCCCCGTGTATTTCTTAATTTCACTCGGATTGGCCAAATGCACTTTGTAGCCTGCCTCCATCAGTAGGTCTACCAGCCAGTACCAATTATAGGTGGACTCGACGACGATGCCGACGATGTCGTTTTTATAAGGTTTAAGGGTCTCTAAAATGAGCTCACGATCGTTCGGCAACTTCTTCTTGAAAATGCGTTTGCCGTTCTTATCCTCGATGCCAAGATACGTGTTGCTTGAATGCAGGTCTAATCCCGTGTACAATTTCATATAGCACCTCCAAGGTTAGAATGGGCTTCTTTCCTTAAAGCATACCAGAGTGCCGATTCGCTCTGGTATGCTGAGGTGCCTTCATATGATTATCAATATTGAGACAAGGGCTTGCGACAAGGGCTAAGAATGTAGAATCTGAGTTGAATCAAGGCCAGAAACCTCGGAACTGAAGGGCGCTATTAGCCTAGTCTACGAGACAAGCGGCAAGGAGTTGACTATCGGCGTCAAGGTCACAGGCATCGGCATCAAGCGCGAAGAGATGGACAAGCTTTTCGAACCGTTCCAGCAGCTCCAGAGTGGAAGCGGGCGACAGACAGTATGAAGGAACTGGCCAGGGCCTTTCTATCAGCAAGAGACTCATCGAGCTCTTGGGCGGCACGATAAGCGTGAAAAGCCAGTGGGGACAGGGCAGCACATTCGCCATTACCGTGCCAGTATCTGTGCTATAGTTGTAAACATTGTATGGGTACTCAGAAAAAGATCCTCTATATTGAGGATAATGAACAGGATCTCTACCTTGTTACGTTTTTACTCACGAAGCGTGGTTACGAGGTAATCCCTGCACGGGACGGTGAATCGGGCATTGAAGCAGCTGCGCACAATAAATAAGCCAGATCTCATCCTCTTGGACATACAGCTGCCGTCCATGGACGGCTATGAGGTTGCAAGGTCGCTTAGGAGCAATTGGGACCTGTATCAGGTCCCAATTGTCGCCATTACATCCTATGCTATGGCCGGAGACCGCGAAAAAGCTATAGAGTCGGGATGTATCGACTATATCGAAGAAACTATCGATCCCGGCACCTTCGTGACACAGGTCGAACACTATCTGTCATGAAGCACGTTTGGCGAGGGCAAACCGATGGCTACGATCCTGCTCGTAGATGACAATGAGCAAAACCGTTATATGCTGGAAGTCCTTCTAAAGGCGCAGGGGTATGAGGTCATGCTGGCCAATAATGGAGCTGAAGCGCTCGCCTTGGCCATAAAACATCCTCCCGATCTGATCATCACGGACATTCTGATGCCAGTCATGGATGGTTTTTCCCTGTGCCGGAAGTGGAAGGCGGATGATCGTCTCAAGGCAATCCCTTTCATCTTCTATACAGCCACTTATACTTACCCCGAGGATGAGCGATTCGCCCTCAGCCTCGGCGCCGAACGGCTCATCATTAAACCGCAGCAGCCGGAAGTATTGGCACAGATCGTGCGGGAACTCCTTCAGGATTTTAAAAAGGGAACGCTTATCTCTGCCGAAAAGCCCCTTGGCGAGGAAATGGAGTTCTTCCGTCGATACAACGAGGTTCTGTTCAACAAGCTTGAGCAAAAGATGATACAGCTCGAAAATGCTAACCGAAGGTTGGAGCATGATGTTGCCAAGCGTTTGCGCGCGGAGGAGTCCCAGCAAAGGGAGAAGGCATTTACAGATATGATTATTGACAGCCTTCCTGGCGTCTTCTACATTTGCGATGAAGAGGGACGGCTGGTGCGTTGGAACAACAATGAAAAAGAGGTGACAGGCTATTCCCTCGAGGAACTCATGCAGAAAAACGTACTGGAACTGTTCCAGGAAGACCGTGACCTTGTGGCAAGCAAAATGCGCGAAGTTCTGGAGACCGGCCGGACCACCGTAGAGGCATCTATCGTGACAAAAAGCGGTGTTCCCGTTCCTTTCTTGCTCACGGGTTTGAGGATGCTCTCGGATGGCAGGAAGTTCATCGTCGGTGTGGGCATCGATATATCGGAGCGAAAGCACTTGGAGCGGCAGCTCCGTCAGGCGCACAAGATGGAGGCTGTAGGGCTACTTGCGGGCGGGGTGGCTCATGATTTCAACAACATCCTCACGGCTATCATCGGCTACGGGAACCTCTCTAGAATGAAGCTCTCCAGCAACGATCCGGTCCACCATTACATCGACCAGATTCTTCTTTCAGCGGAGCGCGCCGCCAATCTTACAAACAGTCTTCTCGCCTTCAGCAGAAAGCAGATCATCAATCCCGCGCCCGTGAACGTGAACGAAATCATTTTCAGGATCGGCAAACTGCTAACGCGGCTGATCGGCGAAGATATCGAGTTGAAGATGGATCTCGAAGGCCGCGACTTGATCATTCTGGCGGATGTCGGCCAGATCGAACAGATACTCATGAACCTCGCCACCAATGCCAGAGACGCCATGGTTAGGGGGGGTACCCTGACCATTAAAACAGAACACGTCAATCTTGATCAGGAGTTCATCAACATACACGGCTATGGCAAAAAGGGAAGGTACGCGTTGCTCTCGGTGAGCGACACCGGTATCGGCATGGATAATGCTACGCGAATGCGGATTTTCGAGCCTTTTTTCACGACGAAGGAGGTTGGGAAGGGCACGGGGCTCGGTCTTTCCATGGTCTACGGCATTGTCAAGCAACACGAAGGATATATCACCGTCACAAGTGAAACGGGTGTCGGCACCACCTTCAAGATATATTTTCCCCTGGTGCAATCCCAGGCCCAGGATATTGCGGTGACGGAACCGCTCGAAGCCTGCAGGGGCACCGAGACCGTGCTCGTGGCTGAGGATGACGATTCGGTGAGAAATTTGGTCATTACTCTTCTCACGGAATCGGGCTATACGGTCATCAGTTCGTCTGACGGTGAGGAGGCGGTGGAGGCCTTTCTGAAAAACAGAGACCGTATCCGTTTGCTCATCCTGGATTTGATTATGCCGAAGAAGAACGGCAAAGAGGCTTTAGACGCGATACGGAAAATCCAGCCGAACATAAAGGTCCTCTTTATGAGCGGCTATGCTGCAGATATTTTCGAGAAAAAGAATATCCCCGAGGAAGGATTGAACTTGCTGGCAAAGCCCATATCTCCCACCGTGTTTCTCCAGAGAGTAAGAGAAACGCTGGATATTTGAGATATCCGTGCAAGACCGGTACGGCAGAGAAGGACACACATATACACCTTTTCCTTTACGCATGTGTTTATCGGAGAATCGAAGCCGTGTAATCCCAGGCACCACTTTAACCGTAGCGCCTTCTACGGCCGTTCCAGAACTGGCATCCTTGATTGGGAGTATTACCATATTTTATGCCACGACCAGCTCGGATAGCTCAATATTCACTCTGAATAATGGTACTTTCTCAGCCCGATGATCTATTGCTGCTAAGGTTAATTCTGCACAATCGCGCTCGCCTTCCGGCTCTATTCAAAGTGTCATCTTGACTACCCTTGCGTTATTGCTTATACTTGATTCCGTTGAGGGTGGGCTTGCAAGCCATTTTGGTATCGTCTAGATATTCGTTGCATTAGGTTTGTTCAAATATAAAAGATGAAGGGAGAAAATGAATGATTGACAAAGACAACATGCCTATTTGTGAAGCAGCAAATTATTTTAAGGAGGAGATACTTGAGATTATGCCAGATATTTCTGTAGACCAACTCGCCGATATGGTATCATTATATATTTTCTATCAATATGGCATTACCAGAGAAGAAGCGAAGAGAGTCATCGAAAAAACCTGTCTGTGAGGATTTAGAATGGTAAACTTTATTATCTCTTCATGGCATTTTCGTATGACATGTCAAGGTAGAAGCCGAAAACTAAGTCATAAAGCATTGGTGTGTTAAGGTATGGAAAAACTGCGGGCGTTTTAGGAAGTTAATCGTGAGCTATTATAGATTAACTGAGTGCGCGTATCAAACAGGATTATGACTACAGAAGCAATTATACGAACTGCTAAATGGTATTAATTCAACTTTCCGTAAAGCACATCCATCGACCGGATTGCCTCGGTATTGTTGATTTTGCCACTCTATAAGAAGGGCGCATTTAAAACGTTTTTCGAAAGCACTCCGTTTCAAGCGTCCCGACAGGGCCCGAAATTTCGATCAGGCCTGTCAGTAAATACAATCGTCCCTGAAGAAGATGCCGAGCGTCTGAGGACAGTAAAGTTGAAATTGGGACGTAGTTACAAAGTTCAGAAAGGCAGCAGTTCTGATTGGAGGCTGATTAATTCATGATATATCTCCTCAAACCTCTAAAAGTGCGTTCGATGAGCTTAGCTAACCGGCTGGTTATGCCACCGATGGCTACAGCGAAAGCCGAGCTTGACGGGAAATCGAGTCAGGCGCTTCTCGACTACTACGAGGAAAAATCCCGTGGCGGCTATATTTCCTTGATCATCATCGAGCACAGCTACATAGCTTCGGAAGGAAAGGCAAGCGGCAGTCAGCTTTCCGTTTCCCAGGACTCGGTAATCCCAGGTCTGCGGAAATTAACGGATGTCATTCACCGGAACGGATCAAATGCTGCACTTCAGATCAACCACGCCGGAAGCGCTGCGCAAAAAGAGGTCACAGGAACGACACCTCTAGCTCCTTCGGCAATACCGAATCCGAGGCGTGGAGACATGCCCCGCGAGATGACGCGGAAGGAGATCGGGGAGATTGTGAATGCGTTTAAAGATGCTAGCCGGAGGGTTAGAGAGGCAGGCTTTGACGCCGTGGAAATACATTGCGCTCATGGTTACCTGCTTAATCAGTTCTTGTCCCCCTTGACAAATAAAAGAACAGACGAATACGGTGGAGATATTTCTAACCGCATTCGCATTCATCTGCAGGTGATCCAGGCTGTACGCATGTCAGTGGGGCCGGATTTCCCCATTCAGGTACGGTTAGGGGCTTCGGATTATACAGAAGGCGGAACGACAATTGAAGACAGCAAGATTGCTGCCCGGGCATTTGAAAAGGCAGGCGTGGATATCATTCACATTTCCGGTGGATTTGTCGGATATACTCCGCCCGGCCTCACTGGGCAAGGTTATTTTGCTAACCTCAGCCAGGCAATCAAGAGTGTTGTTTCCATTCCCGTGATCCTTACCGGAGGGATTACCGAAGTAGAAGCTGCAGAGAAATTCTTATCGGAAAAGAAAGCAGACTTGGTCGGCGTAGGAAGAGCCATCCTTCAAGACAGCACATGGGCGAAACGTGCTATTGAAACCCTGCGATTACGGCAGAATTATTGATTCGAGAAACTTCATTACTATATCGCATGAAGATCCAAGACCTAGTCCCGAATACGCCTAGCGTTGGCAATGTGCGCAGAGGAGTGGCCATATGAGGAAACGGAGAGCTGTTGTTATCGATGACGAAGAGATTATTGTGCACGTGTTAAAGGATTTTTTAGCCACAAGGGATTATGAAGTGTTCACTTACACGAGGCCTGTTGTTTGCCCGATCCTTGACAAGAAAGGGAATTGTTGCAATACAGATTACCCGTGTGCTGATGTTATCATTACGGACTTCACGTTACCCCGCATGAACGGTCTTGAGTTGCTCCAGGCGCAATCGACGCACGGATGCAAGTTAACGAGAGAGAACAAAGCAGTGATGTCGGGGTATATTGATGAGGAGAGTCATAAACAGATTAAACGACTGGGATATACATTCATCGAAAAACCGATTGAATTCACCCAGTTATCAGCTTGGCTGGACAAGTGTGAAAAAAGGGTGGATCTTTCAGAGCCATTAGGCTCCAGGAGAAAAGAAATACGACATGCAACTTATTACGAGGTCCGGTGCCTAGTTGATAGTACCAACGAAATCCTTCACGGTATGACCATAAATATCAGCGATGGCGGATTCTGCCTCAAGCTTGCAGCCCCTCTCCTGACAAGACAGACAATACACATAAATGTGGCACACACCATGATCGCATGCCGGACCGCGTTGGTACAATGGGTGAGCCGTAATCAGGACGGCTCATATCTGGCGGGATTGTCTTGTTTAAATTGAACTAATGCCCGCGGATCCCTCGCCCTGCTGGGCGCAAAGCGTCAGGAGGGGACCCGTAATAACTGGTTTACCTACTTCTCTTCACAAGAGTCGTTCCTCTTTCCCTCCCATCTCAACCGCCTTTTTAATCTCTTCTTTGAGGTGCTCCGGGAGCCCCTTTATCTCAATATCCAAAAAACCCCTGACAATAGCGGCTGTCGCTTCATCGCCGGTCAGTCCCCGCGCCATGAGATACTGGATCTCCTCCTCTGCGATCTTTCCGACAGCGGCCTCATGGGACATATCTACGCCACTCACTCTGCCATCGAGTTCAGGGATGGCGAGGATCGAGCCTCGGTCGGAGAGAATGAGCCCTCGGCATTCAAGATGAGCCTTGATACCAGGGACCTCGCCGATCAAGTTGCCCCTAGTGACGATGGCGCCCCCCTTTGTGATCGCCCTTGCAACGACCTCCGCCCTGCTTCCCTTCGCACTCAGGAAGACCTTGGAGCCCACATCCATATTCGATCCCTCCGGCGCGAAAAGTATAGTATTGTACCTGACCGTGGCGTTCTCGCCGATGCAGTAGGCGGTGGGATACGTCTGGAGGGTCTTTACCGGTCTCATGCAGATGTAGTTGCTCATGAATACGCCGTTTTCTTCCACGATCGTCCCGGTCCGGGGTCTCACTGCCACGTTCTCCGCCCAGTTATGGATCATCGTAAAGGTAATCTTTGCGTCCTTCTTTACATAAAACTCGGAGACGCCGACATGGAGACCCGATTTGACTGTCTGAGCAGTCGTGCATCCGGTAATGATATGGAGCTCTGCGCCCTCCTCAGCGATGATTACATTGTGTACGTTCTGGGCCATTCCTTCCCGTGTCATGTAAAGGCAGGCCTGCAGGGGGAATTCGGCCTTCGACCCAGGCAGGGCATGCAAAAAGTAACCATGGTGCTGGTTCAACTCGGCTTGGGCAGTATACTTGTCCGCGTCCACCTGCACGGCCTTCCACCAATAGTCCTTAAGCCATTCGTATCTTTTAAGCGCATCTGTGATACTCATCACTTCTAGGCCAGTTTGATAGGCCGATGAGAGTATGACCGAATGGTCTATCTGAAAAAATGACCCCGCCCTGCATACCTCCTCCGCATCAATACCCACAGTGACAGCCCGCTCTTTTATCTCATCTGTCAGCCCCGTTAATCTTTGAATCTCACCATACTCCTCTACCTGGCCGGAATATGCGGCGAGATCGATATCCGGACCAATGGCTGCGGGTTTCTTCTCTGCATTTCTCGCTTTTTCCTGAATAGTTATCTTCGGCATCTTACACATTCCTCATACCCTTTAGCCCGTATGTCATCAAGAATGTCCCTTGAATTTCCGGAACAGCTCACCGTGCTGTTCAGCATAACGTACGCCCTGTCGGCATTAACATAATCCAGGATGTAGCCGGCATGCGTTATGATCAGTCCCCCTTTTGTTCTCTTGTCTACTCTTTTATCTTTTTCGATCAATTCATTTATTACTTTGCCCACCAGATTGATATTGACCAGATCCACGCCCGAATCAGGTTCATCGAACATAATGAACTCGGGATTCTGGGCGAGAAGTTGAAGGAGTTCGGAACGCTTGATTTCTCCGCCGGAAAAGCCCAGATTGATGTCCCTGTCCAAAAATTCGGTGAAGTTCAATTTTTCGGCATCCTCATTGATCCTTTCTTCCTTATAAGGAGCGCTCTTCTTCATGCAGATGCGCAGCAGGTCTTTAAGCCTTACCCCCCGAACCGCCGGGGGATTCTGAAATACAATGCCGATACCTAGCCTCGCTCGCTCGTCTATGCTGCATTTCGTGATGTCCTCACCCCTAAAGACGATGCTTCCTGCTTCTACCCTGTACTGCGGGATTCCCATGATTGTCTTCAGAAGAGAGGTCTTTCCGGAACCGTTCGGACCAAACAAGACGATGGTTTCTCCCTGCCCAATGTGAAGGTTAACGTCACTCAGTATCCTTTTGCCCTCAACGCTGACTGAGAGATTTTTGATGTCGATCATACTGGAAAGCATGCTTTTCTCCTGGTCATCGTTCCGTCAGAGTCTGAGTCCATAATGTAATTCTAGCAAATTTTATCGAGAATACCTGAAACATTCTACATAGGTGCATAATAATCCCTATAAATAATAAAACGCTGCCCTCATAAAAGAGCCCCGATCATAATGATGCGTTACGAATTATGACTAATCTCCAGAGGTTCCTAAAACAAGAAACTGATGCAAACAAATGCCGCCGATATTTTGGGTGTCAGCCAATCCCATGTCTTCGACATGAAAGTTTACATTCTTTGGTGCACATAAAGCATCATCCCGAATATATCAACGTCTAATCTTCCCTGATTCGATCCCCGATATTCCTATTGACGGTTAGGGATTATTTTGATAACATTAAACGAATGTAGGCGATGGAGTTCGCCAAAAGCGCCCCTTTTCTTGGGGCTGATGACTCCTACTCTCAATGTGATGAGGGCAGGAGTTTTTTTATGCCCGAAAAAGGACAGTGAGTGTAGGAGCTTTTTCTCTGTACAGGAGACAGTAGCGTGAATCCAGTAGTGCATACATCGGCGACCTCAAAATATGCCCAGCTGAAAAGCGATCTCTTGCAGTGCATGGACGAAATGCTTATGATCGAGAATATCCATGGCTGCGCCTGCGAGGATATGAAAGAAAAGGTAAGGAAAAACGCCTTCAATCTTGTGGTAGTCGGCCAGTTCAAGCGCGGTAAAACAAGCCTCATTAACGCACTCTTGGGTGCGGAGATCCTGCCTGTAGCGGTCGTTCCCCTCACCTCAATCGTGACCATTATCACCTGGGGCGAAGCGCTCAGGATCAAGGTTTATTTCAACAACGGGAAAATCGCCGAGATCAAGTCAGAAAGCCTCGTGGAATATGTTACAGAAAAAGGTAATCCGAAAAATGCGAAAGATGTCCGCGAAGTGATCCTCACGTACCCTTCGCTTTATCTTAAGGATGGTGTACGGCTCATCGACACGCCTGGCGTTGGCTCGATATATCAGCACAATACGGACGTTGCATACCAGTATTTGCCGAAATCGGATGCCGTTCTCTTTCTTCTCTCCGTGGACCAGCCCATGAGCAAGGCGGAGCTTGACTTTTTGAGCGACGTGAAAGAGTATTCAAATAAAATATTCTTTGTCTTGAACAAAGCCGATTACCTGCGGGAGAACGACCTTAAGGAGGCCATCGAATTTACCAAGAATGGGCTGAAGGAGGCCATGAGCCCTGAGGTAAAGCTCTTCCCTATCTCTGCGCGGCTCGCCCTTGAAGGAGCGGCTGTGAAGGATGGGGAACAGATGGAGAAAAGCATGCTTCCGCTCTTTTCCAAAGAGCTGCATAGGTTCTTGATGGAGGAGAAGGGAAACGTTCTCATTTTCTCTGTAACTAACAACCTGCTTAGGAGTATTTCTCAAGCAAAGCTCGAACTGGAACTTGAACTGAAGTCGCTCATATCTCCGCTCGAAGAACTGAAGAAAAAAGTACGAGCCTTTGAAATTAAGAAGGGCGAAATAGAACAGGTGAAACGAGATTTCGAAATCCTGTTAGAGGGTGAAGTCTCACGCTTGGTCAAGGTGGGACTGGAGGACGATCTGCAGGGCTTCGTCAAAAACCTGATGCCCCGCGAGCATACACATCTCACGGAGCAATTCGACCTGAATAAGGGCTTTTCCCTCAAAGAGCTTCGTAGCACTCTTGAACAAGCTGTCATCACTCATGTCAAGCAGACGTTCATCACCTGGCGTGCCATGGAGGACGAGCGGCTCGCAAAGGCCTTTGAAACCATCTGCAAACGGTTCATCACCAAAATCAACGAAACGGTGGATGAGTTGCTGCGCTATTCCTCCGAGCTATTTTCCGTACCCTTCGATGCCGTTAAGGCGGAAGCCCTCTGGAACGTCAAGTCAGAATTCTACTACAGGTTTAAGGAACAGCCTGTGGGCACCGCGATTATTGCGTCAACGTTGACCCTTGCCCTGCCGAAATTTATTGGCGATAAAATTATCCTTAAAAAGATGAAAGAATACCTCCAGAGGGTCGTGACCACGCAGGCCGCCAGGGCAGGGAACGATTTTGAAGAACGCCTGGACAAAAGCAAGCTCGATTTCCGCTGGGAGATGTTTCAGAAGATCGACGCGACCATAGAGGGGATTGCCAGTGCAATTGAAAAAGGCATGATGCAGAGGTCGAAGGGCGCACAGGAGATCGAGGTGCGAAAGCGGATGATAGTCGAGACGACGGGGAAGCTGGAGGAAATAAAGAGGAGACTTGCGCAGATCAAGGCAGCAGTCGAAGGTGCAAACAAAGGTTGAACTCCGCCGCAGAGGACAGGATCGACTCTTCTTTGGTACATCGACAGAGGGCACGTAATTAATAACAACTTTTTCCGAGGAGGAGTTTATGACAAAAATAAAGATCATAACCGCACAGGAGATCCTGGTTCACGGGGCAAATCCTTTGGCTGGGGTTGATGTAATTTTCGACAACGGAATCATGGGTTGGGAAGGAGTTCCCTCAGGAGCCTCAACCGGGAGCAAAGAGGCAGTGGAACTCGGGGACAATGACAAAATGCGATACCTGGGGAAAGACCGACCTCCTCAACGCGATAAAGAATGTGAAAGAGATCATCGCGCTGGAGATCATCGGTAAAAAACACGAAGATCACAATGCGATTGAAGAAAAAATTGGTGCAAAAGGTGTCTTTAGTGGCGATTTGCGCTGGTAATCGAGAAAGGAATTAGACATGATTGAAATTGACATTCCCGGCTTCGGCTTGGTTGAACTGGAGCACCTAGTGTCGGATTTTACCGGCACGTTGTCCGTGAATGGGCAACTATTGCCATACATAGATGCACGGTTGAACAAATTGGCGGAGTCTATCAAAATTCATATTCTCACTGCCGATACCTTTGGTAAAGCACGGGCTGAACTGAAAGGCATCAACTGCGAAATGCACATTTTGACAGGAGAAAATCATGATATGCAAAAAGAGACATATGTAACAAAACTCGGAGCGGGGAGGGTCGCCGCCTTCGGAAACGGGAATAATGACCGTAAAATGCTCAAGGCAGCAAGGATCGGTATCGCGGTATCAGAGGGAGAGGGATGCGCCGTTGACGCGATCATGGCGGCGAATATTCATGTGCGGAGCGCGGCCGACGGACTCGATCTATTGCTGAATCTGAAGAGGCTCAAGGCAACATTGAGATTTTAACGAAAGAAAAATACGATGACTACGTGCACTTTTTGTGTGATAGCACCTGATGTCATCAGAATTTATTTTCGTTATGAGGGGGGGCTTTATCTTTTTTTTAATTGAGTATCATCGAGTTCTTCGCGCGCAACGTCATCGTATTCCGTTACAGCTGGTATTTCGAAGGCTTCTACAGTGTCTACAGCATGGAATCATCGGCTCCCCCAACCTTCCGGCAGGTACAGCATAAATAAGTCTTTTCATGAAGGACCGCTTTAATAGCGTCCGTCATTTGCACAAAGACAAAGGACAGAAAGACAAATGAAAAAAGACAAATGAGTTGAGGGGTGGACGTATATCCGTCACTTTTTGCCCCTCGCTATCCCAGATCAAGCATTTCCCTGACTTTGCCCAAAAGCTCCGAGGGTTTTACTGGCTTCGGCATAAACTCCGTACCATTCGGCAGGCCGTCATGGGCGAATACTTCTCCCGAATAGCCACTCATGAAAATGCAGCGGATCTTTGGGCTGAGAGCGCTGATCTTCCGATACGCTTCCAAACCGTTCATTTTCGGCATGATGCCGTCAAGAATTACGAGTTTGATTGCTGCGCGGTTCTCGTTGAACCGGGCAACTGCCCTGTACCCGTCTTCCGCCTCGATCACGGTGTAACCCATGTCCCGGAGAACAACTGATGTCATGTTACGGAGACTCGCGTCGTCCTCGCCAAGCAGGATTGTTTCGCTGCCGCCCTTGAGTGGGACCGGATATTGCCCCGCAGGTTCAGGCATGGCATTTGCCGCGCGGGCTAAAGGGAAATAAACATGAAAGACGCTGCCTTTCTCCGGCTCGGAATACACATTGATGAAACCATCGTGCGATTTCACGATTCCGTACACTGTAGCCAGTCCGAGACCGGTCCCTTTTCCCATTTCCTTGGTTGTGAAGAATGGCTCGAAAATCCTCTTTTTGGTTTCTTCGCTCATACCAACGCCGGTGTCTGACACCGACAGCATGGCATAGTCTCCCACCTTGCCGTAACCGTGAGCCCATATAAACGCTTCGTCTATGGCAGCGACACTGACATCGATGGCCAGTTTCCCCCTGTTCGGTATGGCATCACGCGCGTTCGTAACGAGATTCATGATCACCTGCTCAACTTGTCCTCGGTCTGCTATGATCACAGGCTGCTCGACCGAGTACCGGATCGTCATTTCGATGTCTTCACGCAGCAGGCGGTGCAGGAATTTCTCGAAACTTCTGATCACCGCGTTTAATTCACGAGGCTCTTTTTTTGTAGGCTGCTTTCTACTGAATGCGAGCAGGCTCTGTGTCAAAGTGGCTGCGCGCTCCGAAGACTGCAGAATCTGGTCGATATAGTGCCTCACCGGATCGTCGTCCGGCAGTTTCATTAGAGAAAGGTGGCCATAGCCAATGATCGCGGAAAGGATATTGTTGAAATCGTGCGCCACGCCACCGGCAAGCTGGCCAATCGCCTCCATTTTCTGCACCTGTCGGTACTGGTCCTCCAGTTTTTTTTTCTCTGTGACATCGATACAGATCTCGATCGCGGAAGTCACATTGCCCGCTGCGTTCCGCATTGCATACGACTTTGTATCAATATACCGGGGGCTCCCTTGTTCTTCGTAATGCATATGCATAAATGCAGCATGTTCTCCGGTTTCGAAGGTGCGCTTCACGGCACACTGTTCCCCGGCTTCAAAACAAGGAGTCGTGCTGTGGTGGGATACTTCATAGCAGTATCTGCCGATTGCATTTTCCATCGTTATGCCGGTTTTGTCGCAAAAAGCCTTGTTGGCCGACATTATCCGGTAATCCTTGCCTACGACGACAAATCCCTCATCAATGCTTTCAAGAATGTTCTTGATGAAAATTTCGTTCTGCTTTATCAACTCCTCTGCCTTTTTGCGATCAGTGATGTCTCGGAAGATGCCGACGAGGCACAGTTTTCCGCCCAACGTCACACGTGTGGCATTGATATCCGCGTAAGAGACCACCCCGTCCTTTCTCAACATCGGGACCTCCAGCGCAAGAGAAATTTCACCGCGCTCCTGTTTTTCAAAGATGCCCCGAATTGCAGGCAGGTCTTTTTCCGGATGAATATCACCAATACTGAGACCAACGATCTCATCGCGGGTATATCCGAGCATGACGCACATAGCTTTATTTGCCTCAATATTCATCTTGGTCTGCGTGTCGGCGATCATGATCCCGTCGGTTGCATTTTCGAATATAGACCGGAACTTGTCTTCGCTTTCCCGCAGGCTCTCTTCAGTTCGTTTACGTTCGTCGATAGTGCGGACTAGTTCCCTGTTTATTCTGAATATTGATTTATACCGCCAGTAGACCATGCCACAGACGGCGATGATAAGAAATAATCCGCTCAGAGCAAGTATTTTATTAGTTGTCCAGTAAGGCGCAGACGAGCCGTACCATTTTAGATAAATCTGCTGATATTCGGAGCTTCCGATAAAACCTTTCAGGGAATTGTTAAGCCGTTCCTGTAATTGCACATTGCCCTTGCGTACTACCAAACACCTTTCCTGTTCTGAAAAGGGTTCCCCTATCTTCCTGATGCGGTCTTCCAGATTGGTTTCCCTCGCCTGCTTTTGAACCAAGGAATCCTCTCCGGCGAATAAATCGATTTTCCCGGCTAAAAGACTGAAAATCCCTTCTTCATAGCTGCCCACTACAGAGAGATTCACCCCTGGCCGGTTTCTCAGGTACTCATAGGATCGACTGCCACTGATTGCGCCCACGGTATACCCCCAGGGCGCGGTATCGGGATTAATCGTGCTTTGAGAACGGGCAAAATAGGAAAGGTAGGTTATATCTATAGGGGAACTGAACAGTAATGTTTTTTCACGATCTGCGCTCTTGAGCAGAACGCTGATATCTGCCTCGCCGGTCTCCACCGAAGTTATCATCTCCAGCCAAGCGGGTTTACAAATATAGCTGACTTCCAACCCTGCACGCTTGGCTACACTCTTGACAATATCCACGGCAAAACCGGAAGGTTTGCCGGTATTTGGGTCCCAAAAAGTAACAGGCGAATAGTTGCAGTGGATAACTGCGGTTGCTTTTTCAGGCGCTATCTGCTTCTGAGAAGATTGAGCCCACGATGAAGTGACGCAGACTAGGATTATGCTTAATGTAACGATGAAAGGCCCGGGAATCGTTCTAACCTTGAGTTTGATAGCAGTCATTCCCAACTCCTGCAAAGGAAGAAAAAATTACACGCTAAAACGTACCTCTTATCATTTGTAAGTCATGGGATCAATACCAATTGACAAATGGCTGTTAAGCGAAGAAGAGGTGGGAGTAGTACGCTTAAAATGGGTCATCTTAATCTCCCTCATGGTGTGATTATAGCATAAGGGTCCAATGGTGAATAGACTGGACTCAATACAACTATCCACCGTAACATCAGATACGCGATCATGACCAGGAAAACTCTCGAAGAAACTACGGGATAAAGCTGCTGCCGAATATCCGCCGTGAGAGCAAGAAAGCTTCGCGACGGAGACAAACATGCGTTTAACCCGAAAAACCAGAGTGACCAATCGTCACTGTACAGGTCTCATCACTGATTATGCCCTGGATATCATGCCTTTTATAAAGGGGCGGGGAAAACTTTTTCTCGTTGACAGCTGTCGGCCATAGCAGATTCAAAGAATAGGAACTTTAACAGAAACAGCATATAAACGAGGTATCTCCCAAAAAATGTATATATGAGCTTCCCTGATTCATGAAGAACAGAGAAATGGTGATTTCAGGATATGCTGATTTAGATAATAAATTCAAGGCAATACCGTCGGATTTAAGAATCGCGAGCTATGTGCCGATAAGAATGCAGAGAATGATCCGACGAAGGTGAGTGGTATGGTTTCAGGAATTTAAAACCAATTGCTGTAGATGCAAATGTGTGAGCAGAGCACGAAATCAGGACAAAAACAAGGAGGTTGTAAAAAATATGATAAGAAAGATTACAATGGTATTAGTAGTGATGGCTGTCACTATTTTTCTGCTTGGCAACATGGCAAGTGTTTTTGCCGAGTCGGGATGGGCAAAGGATCATCCGCGTCGGCACGAAGTGAATAAGCGCTTGAAGAACCAAAACCGCCGTATCAAAAAGAATGTAAAAGATGGGAAAATGACCAAAGCCGAGGCCGGGAAGCTCCATAGGGAAGATAGAAATATCCGCCAGGAAGAGCGGGATATGGCTAAACAGAATGGCGGGCATATTACCAGGCAGGAGCAGGGAACACTAAACCAGCAGGAAAACAAGAACAGTCGGCAGATAAGCAATTAATCCCGCTTGCTATTTTCTGAGCAACAGGACATTGAAGCCTAGGCTTATTTATATCTGGAGCCAAAAGCTGATGGCAACGTGAAACGGAATCCCATATACAGACGGAATTACGAGAACCTATTAAAGATTCGGGGAGCAAGGGTCCATGCTTGTTCCCTGTTTTTATGTTCACGATCCTGGCGCGGGGATCAATGTTTCACGCATAATTACCGAATTCGGATTGCAACTTTCTCAGTTTCACAGCATGGAAACCGCGACAGATCGGATATATTAATCGTCATGCTTCAACCGTCCAGGGCGAAAATTACGATATCTTATTCGATGAAATAGGCGTGCATGTTTCAGCAATATGCTCAGTAACCGGTACCGCTATCTTAATAGGATCGCCTCGCTAACTGGCTGTTAAATCAAGCGAAAAAAGAACTAATAGGAGTGTTTTTCTTGGTAATTAAATCAACGCATCAATTCTTTGCCAGAAGAACCTTTGAAAGTAACGCGGTGGCCACGACCACATGCTCATCAGGTCTAAGCAAGGGGCCCAATAGAGCAGTCTGACCAGACTTATTCAACAGTCGTTTATCATATTGGGCGCCTGTGCAGAGGCGACGCAATTCCGCTGTGAGCTGCACGAAATTCACTGAACGGGACAACCCGCGCACAGGACCGAGAGAATCATAAACAAGACCGGTCTCATGGAAGGCGAGCGTCGGAAGGTCGCCGGTATAAAGTGTCAGGAATCTCTCGCGTTCCTCTTTGGTCACCTCGTGCATCGTCCTCGCCGTCTTCGTTACTTTCAGGCCTCCCGTGAGTACCGCATTGCCTAGGCTCAGTATACGCTCCCGAGTTGTTTCCATTGAAGTTCTACTTAAGATCCCGATGCCATGAAGAATGAGATTGATGTCGCGATAGGCGATTGTGAGGTTCCTGCCATCATTTGATTTGACAACGAGATTTTTCTCACCAAAAGAAAACCTCCTTATGAGCCACTGGCTCGCCTCTGCTTTAATCTCCTTATCGGTCAGAACCACTGCGGAGAGGCCCTTGGACTTAAGCTCATCAGCAAGCTTTTTTGCCTGCACCTGCTCTGCAAACACACCTACGACAAGGGGGCCGTTTCCAGGAGTGCACAGACGTGTATGCGCCTCAAAAACCGCCACTTTCAGAACGGTTGCAAGTACTCCAGCAGACTCTTGTTTATTTCCGTTGATGTTGTATATCGCTAGGACATGCATCATTGTTTATCTTCACTCGGGATTTGCCTTGGTGAAAGTTTTGTCAACATGTGCTGTAAAAGCCCGTTATGTATGGGCGGAAGTTTCCTACTGGATTCACGGCCGTGATCTGCTTGGATATCCTGTATCTCAAGGCAGCATCGGACTGGACGATGAGGACATGCAACATATCCCGAAAAACCAGTGCGAGAAGACGCTCGGAAACTAAATAATTCGGACGCACCATCGCCTGAGGGGGGGATTGCAAGATGCGACAACCGGCCCCAAAGTCCTGATTATCTACCATGAGCCAAGCCGGACCGCGCTTCCAGCAGAGAGGAAAGGTTTTTATTTTATACTAAAAAAAGTACTCAGATAGATATAACAATCCTGTCTGATAGCGGTTGCAGACATCACCAGTATCGTACTCTCCCGTCATCGATATGGACGAAGTCCGGGTAAGTCCCGACACCACCTGCATGAAAGGCTTTTGCAAAGGAAGTAAGGATGCGGTTGTCGACATGAGGGATGCGGAAATCTATTGCACGGCCTTGAAGGTGAAGACTGTTACATGCCACGCCACTCCCATTATGCCGCAAATATTCGTTATACGCATGCGAGCGGTATCCGGAAATGATAAGTACTTCCTTGTCCTTTCCGATAGTATCCTTGATGTCACAGAGAAGGTCGACAACTTTGATATCGATAGGTTTCACTTCATTGGTATAATGGCACCTCATGAGATAATTGATCTCACTCACGGCATCACGGTCATAACTACCCGACGAATAATATTTTACATTAAGTCGTTCGCCGGTATGAATGTTATAAAGATTAAGAACTTTTTCCTTTGTATCAAGCCCGAAGACCTTCCCGCTGTAGCCGGACAGGGTGACGAGCGTCAAAATTTTTAAAAAATTCCTTCTTGTTATCATAGCCTTGAAATCCTCTCCCTTTTCTTTTTACAAAATGAAGCAGGATTGCATCAGGTAGCGTCAGCTGAAATTGCTCACTTATTTTATTATCTATTTTTTTTATTATACTGGATGATAGAATTTCTGACAGTGATTCACATCACAATCGTGGTCACAAGGAATACGACAGGATTCCCACCGACGAATCGATGAATAGCTCCGCAAGATGCGGCTGCCGAGACAATCTAAACTTTGCAGGAAACCCCTAATTGTCAAATAAATCATACAGCATCCCCATTGATAACAGCAGCATGCAAATACAAACAGACTGCTGACCAATCGAGACGATTCCCTTTGTTGATTGTGGACGAGGAAACTAGTGTACAAAACGAGGCTCATGTGTTAATTTACTTTTTATTTCATGCGCTTGGTTTCTCAGGCACTGTCGAAGGGGGAGAATGTTCAGGAGACTTTTATTTGGCATATCCGGCCTGCCCCTGGGCGATGGTTCTCGTAAATTCAACCAGGCCTCGGCCATTAAGTACGTAAAATCCATAGGCCTCGATGCGATGGAGTTGCTCTTTGTCCGGTCTGTGACGGTGACGGCAAGGAGCAAGGACTTCATTCTAAAAGCTAGGAGGGAAAACGATCTGTATCTATCGGCCCACGGTTCGTATTACATCAATTTGAATGCCGATGAAAAGGACAAGCAGCTCCTGTCGATCAAGCGAATTCTTCTGGGTGCAGAGGCCCTTGTCAGCGTCAAGGGAAAGAGCTTGGTATTCCATCCTGGTTATTATTTGAAGGACTCAAAGGAAGATACCTACCATACGATCAAAGAAAATCTGTCGAGGCTTCCGCAGAAAGGAATAGATTATCGATTGGAGACCACTGGAAAAGGGTCTCAGTTCGGAACGCTTAAAGAACTGGTGTCCCTTTGCAAAGAGATCAGTTTCTGCAAATTATGCATAGACTTTTCGCACATCCATGCCAGAAATAACGGCGGGCTAAAAACCTACGACGATTTCGCTGAGATACTGCACTACGTGTCAGCTGAGCTGGGAAGATCCGCTCTTGAAGATCTGCACATGCACATGGGTGGGATACAGTACAGTAAAAAAGGAGAGAGGAATCACCTGCCGCTTCAGGAAAGTGATTTTAATTATAAGGCATGCTTAAAAGCTTTGAGGGACTTCGATGTTCGAGGATGTGTTATTGCCGAAGGCCCGCTCGTCGAAAGGGACGCTTTGTTGCTCAAAAACACATATGAGAAACTCTAAGCAGATTGGCCAGGCGGCGCCAGCGGAGATGATATACTCACGAATAGTTACACTCAAGTCAGGGAGGTAAAATAGTTTTGCTGGAACCAATGGTTATTATGAAATTATCGAATTAATTTATCGCAAAATAGATAAATGCTACGATAAGACTGATCGTCACGACAAGCCTAGGGAGCACAAGCGGATGATCGTGTCTGTCAGGCGGCCACCCGGAATGCCGCCGGCTAAGGAATCGATCATCATGACTAGCCAAAAAAATTTGATTTATACCGTTATGATTATTTACAATACTCACCCGAAATAGAGACGCAACAACTTTGGGGTTTCTTGTGTAACTATTGGAGCCTTGACACTCACAATTCCAGATTAAAATGTTGTATGCTGCATGCCGCCGAGTCAAGGCAGCAAACTTATAAATAAAATTCCACCGCGCACGCCCCAGCAGAACGGGAATGCTATCGTCACTTCTGCAGGGCATTATGAAGTTGAGACGCATATGCCCATCATTTTTTTACTAGAAACCTACCGTCTGGTGTCCCGAACGGACTCTCTAAATCCGCGGTTTTGCTTAAACTCTTATCAATAGAAACCTCTTTTACCATACTGGTTGTTATGAATATAATCATCGATATCGCGGCGTACCCTGAGATATTCGATTTTCGAAGCCTGATATCCCAAGCGCAGAGAAAACGCAATCGTGATATGCCCAGGTATATTGAGCAGATCTCTCAATTGCTTTTGGACGGAACCCGCACCGAGCGAACTGACCACATGACAGCCGATCCCCAGCGAATGGGCCATGAGCCACATGTTCTCCATGACGCAACCTAAACTCATGATACCCAAAAAGTCTCCCTCCGTAGCCGGCGTCCTTCTCCTCGGATCATAGAGGACAATGAGCAAGACGGCGCTTGATTGAATTGCTTTTTTTATGAATGGATTTTCTTCGATTCCAGCGATATCCTTCGGTTTGACTATTGGATTTCTCCATGAGGGGGGTGAACATGGTGCCAAGAATGCCGACCTTTTCCCTTCGTAATTCCTCCTCTGGAAAAGACAGTTGTTGGATATCTTAAATTAGCCATATGTTCATCAACGCCATAAAAAATAAACCTCCTGAAAACGCCCTGTTAGGAGAGTATGTCTTTACTCAACACAAATGATGCCTTGCCTATTGTGATCGTGTATTTTTATTGTAACAAATTAAAATGGTAAAGTTGCTATATAAAAATTCAGCGCGATCTTACGCATTATTATGCAGGTATATGAGTAAAGAATCGTGCTCGCTAGAGATGTCCGCCTCTCACCTTGTCGACATTATCTAAGACCGACACTGCCTGCGGTCAACGGGACCGCCTAGAGATAAGCTAGGACCCCAATGTCACCCATGAATCTTGGCAAACATCTCTGATTTTTTGTGCGAACAGAATCAGCATGGGCTCTCTAAGCAATTAAGCCGTTTTCAGGAATCCTTGGCCTTCATAATGAAATACTAGACCCGCATGAGCTAACAGAATGAAGAGGCCCTCGGAGGCCGCCTGAGAAAAGCCTTTATAGACGGGCGAAGGTCGTATTGATGCCGATTATCGAAAGTAATCATTGAAATAACTGTCAGACGAGAATCAAAATGCATCTCGTACTGTTATCGGACAGATTTGATGACATGAACATGATACTTTGGATATAATGTATGCCATCCGTTATTTTCCGTCCCGAACGTTAATTTACACATCTTCTTTTTTATCCAACCTTGACACATATACAATGAAGCGCTATCTTTAATTTAAAATTTCCACCTCTGCGTTTGTCATGGGGTAAAATATCGTAATCGAATGCTAGGCTCACAGTTTCATACCGAAGCATACCGTTGCTAATCGCTCAACATATTTTAATTTCATTATCTCGACAAGGAGAGCAGCATGAAAAAAGAAAAAGATAATGGAGACAAAAAAAATGAGGCCGAGAAAAATGTTCCCCTGCAAGGTCTGACACGTCGCGGCTTTCTGACAACCCTAGGGACTGGAGCCGTGACCCTCGCAGTCTCGGACAAACTCCATGCAACACCTGCTGCGGATGCGGAGATGATCGAGAGAGGAGAGATGACGAAAGTAAACCTGAACATCAACGGCCGCAAATACCATCTGCTTGTGGAGCCGCGCTGGTCACTGCTGCATGTGCTGCGCGAACAGCTTGGTCTGACAGGCACGAAGGTCGGGTGTGAGCGCGGCGAGTGCGGCACCTGCACCGTTATCATCGACGATGTCCCCCGGTACGCATGCATGACCCTTGTGGTTGAGGCCGAGGGAACGAAGATTACGACCCTCGAAGGGCTTATGAAAGGCGAGGAACTCGGACCCGTTCAGCACGCCTTCGCTGAACAGGATGCTTTCCAGTGCGGCTACTGCACGGCGGGCCAGATCATGGCTGTTGAGGGGCTTCTGCGAAAGAACCCCGAACCGTCAATAGAAGAGATTCGAAATGGTATGAGCGGCAACCTCTGCCGCTGTGGCGCCTACAAGCACATCGTTAATGCGGCAAAGGAAGCAGCGGAGCTGAAAAAATCATAAAAAAACATCCGTCCATAGAGGTCACTGAATAGGAGAATCTGAATATCTCCAAATAACCTCTGTACTCCGTAGCCATTGCTGCTGTGAGGTGAACATGAAAAAGGATGACGAAGAACTCTATTTCGCGCAGAGCATACCCGTGCCGGAAACACCGTTGCCTGCCGGAGGCGTGAAGCCCTGGCAACGAACACGGGTTGTGGGTAAACCGCTGCCGCGCGTGGATGCTTACGAGCGCGTGAGCGGGATAGCGGTCTACCCCTCGGACGTGGTCCTATCTGACATGCTTTATGCCGCCATTCTTCGCTGCCCGCACCCCAGTGCCGTCGTGAAGGACGTGGACACGAGGGTGGCGGA
>Ga0335081_10002593_pt1 | contig 28498 bp, 22 predicted proteins | sample Lox_Sample_35_FD_206713 | JGI IMG/M metagenome (GOLD analysis project Ga0335081, IMG submission 206713) | Soil microbial communities from Loxahatchee National Wildlife Refuge, Florida, United States - Lox_Sample_3.5 | ecosystem: Environmental > Terrestrial > Soil > Wetlands | place: USA...
AGGCTGACGATCAACGACAGCCGCACGATGGCGAGCAGCACCGGGTCGCCGGTGAGCACCATGTGCAGTGCCGAAACGTCTACCTCGCCGGTCATTGGACGATTTCCAAAGCCCTTTCGCCCGCGGCGAAAGGCTCAAAAATGCCGTTTCTTTTTAGTATTTTTATGTTTCAGCTACAATATTTCCAAACGACTAGAAAAACAAACATAATAATGCATATGATTGCATTATGGTCTTGAGGCCGTCGCGGCTTGAATTCGCGCGCGGCCATAGCCATGAGCTATCGACGATCGAAGGACGAATATGCGAAAGCGCGCCGCGCGCGTCTCCATGTAACGAAAGTGCGCGCCGCCAGCGTCTTCATGTAAGAAGTCACGCAAGCGACGCGTGAGGAGGGGTGGCCGAGTGGCTGAAGGCGCACGCTTGGAAAGCGTGTTTACGGGAAACCGTAACGTGGGTTCGAATCCCACTCCCTCCGCCACCTTCCAGCTGCCGCGGTCACGCGATTACGGACGGCGGGGTTTGGCGGCCGGATCTGCGCGGCGCGTGGGGACAAATATCTTCAGGTCTAGCCGTCGCTTGAGGTCCGGAATAGCTGCTGAGCACGAATAGAGCCCACGCCTCGCTCTATGCACGAATCTTCATGATGTTATCGGAAACGTCCGAGAGGCATTGAGCGGATGATTCCGTTTTGCGGACAATCATTGTCCTGATCGCATCCAGGATTTTTGAGACCGCAGGCCGGCGATAATTCCAATCCTCGTTCGCATCCGGCGGGTTCACCACCATCGTAGCGTTAGCTTCGAATAGCAAAACATCACCTGTTGCGCTGAGTCCGAAATCGATGCCGCCATAGTCGAGGCCAAGCGCGTCCGCAATACGCTCAAGCGCTGCAACCGCCTTTGATCCAAGCACTGCCGGCATATTGTTGAGAAAAGCCGCCTCCTCGAGCCGATGGTGTTCCTGGTTGGCCATGTCGGCGGTGAAATAGTGAACTTTCCACCGCTGAGAAACTGCAAGGTGCAGGGGGTAGATTCGGCCGCCGATAGTCATCACCCGGTATTTTCGCGCGTTGCCGTCCGGACCGCGCGCAGCAAGATATTCAATCACCAATAAATTCTCTCCCGGGAGACTGGCGGCGGTCGATGCCAAATCGGCCGCGGATTCGACCAAGACAAAATTATGCCCAGTATGAAAGCCTGGAGAGCGCAACAATAATGGAAATACAAAACCATGGTCGTAGATCGCAGTAGCAGCGTCCAAATCGATAAGAACGGCGCGCGGCAGTTCAATCGTTCGCGGTGTCACAACACTCGGCAGGGTATGGAAGCGCTGAGCGTTAGACATGCGACCCGTTTTGATTACCGCAGCTGGATCGTTAATGACCGGGGCGCTCGTTCTTTTTATCAGTCGAGCAGCTGCTTCAAGTGCGGGTGCACAGAGATCGGCGTCTCCAATTGCATTGAAAATCAACTGATGAGCCGGTAGTGGGACTGAGGGGTCAAGAAAATCAGCGACAACCACCGAAGTCATAAAGAGCCGGTCGTCGAGGAATGAAGCAGTCGGGATGTTGCCGCCAGCAGACGATACCAATAGGAGCAAAGCTATTGGTCGCTTCGTGCCGCGATAGGGTAGGGATGAAATAAAACGATTGCCAAACGCAATCTTAAAATGCGATTTAGCGCTGGCGTGATCGCCGAGTTGCGTGAGAATAGCACCAAGCCCTTGATGAGCTTGCGGATGCCCAGGGTTTAATCGCAAGGCTATCTCGTAATGCTTGCGTGCTCCCGTCAAATCACCACCATGAAGCAATAAATTGGCTAAGTTGATGTGGCCAGTTGGATTTGTCGGATGATGCGTGACCGCTTCTGAATACACCCGAAGCGCAGCTGTGATGGAGCCCATGCCCGCAAGGCAATTGCCGAACTCATTGAGCGCAGTGAAATGCGTCGGCGCCTTTAGCAGGATTTCAATGAATGCCTTTTGTGCTTCGACGCGTCGGCCCAGAGCATCCAGGGTCACCGCACGTTCGATTTCTATTTCAATTGAAGCGAACCTGCCGAGTTGCTGCTCAAGATATCGCAGCCTTGCTTCGCGCTCCGCTCGGGGCGCCCATTTTTCAGCGTTGCTCATGAAGTCCGTGAACTTGCTATGCCGGCGCCGCGCTTGATCGCGTTTAGTCGCGAATCTAGGCAGGTGACGTCGCTCCTGCTTCAGCACGCCACAAGATCGTAAACGACTCGTTAACCGTTTATCTCATTGATATTACTGGCAAGACGGGCGCTATTTCCCCGCCTGCTTGGCGGCGTCGTCGCGCACGCTGGTATCGATGAGCGTCGACACCGGCGCGGTCTGCTTGATGACGCCGGCTTTGACGAACAGCTGCTCCATCCACTCGATGCGGTCGGCCGGGATCGCCAGCGTCGGATCGACCTGCTTGTCCTTGAGCACCTGGTCGGCGATGAATTCGGCGCGTTTGTCGTCCGGCTTGGCGTGCGTCATCTCATGTGCGACCTTGACCGCCTCGTCGCGGTGGGCGAGCGCATATTTGTAAGCGTCCATTTCCGCCGCGACGAATTTGACGAGATCGTCGCGCCGGTTGGCCAGCACGTCCTTGTTGGTGGCGACGCACAGACGGATGAATTTCGGAACGGCCGTGCTCGCCTTCATCAACACCTTGATGTTGGACGGCATGATCGCCTCGAATTCGTTCGACACCACGGCCGCGTCGGTAATGCCGGCAACGAGCGACTTGTAGCGATCGATATCGGCGCCCTGTGTCACGAACTTGATGTCCGCTGCGGGGACGTCTTGCGCATCGAGCATGCCGCGGAACAGCAGATCGGGCAGCGAGCCGGGCGCCGAGATGGCCACGGCCTTGCCCTTGAGGTCGGCCGGCGTCTTGATCTCGGCCTTGGACAGCACGACCTGCGGCATGCCGGGCCAGGTGCAGCCGACGATCTTGACGCCGGTGCCGCGCACGCCGGCCACGATCGATTCCGCCGCGCCCATGTCGACGCTGTCGATTTCGCCGGAGATCAGGGCCTTCATCAAAGTCGCGCCGGCTTTGATCTGGACGATCTCGAGCTTCAGGCCGTGCTTAGCGGCGAAACCGCCTTTGTCGACCATGGCGATGTAGCCGGAATCGCTCTTGGCCTCGAGGATGCCGTGCTTCCAGACTTTCTCCTGCGCGTTCGCCGCCGAGACGGCGGCTGCGAGCAGAACGGCGGCGACGGCGAATGATTTTGTTGCGGACATTATTGGTTTCCTCCCTTTGGATCGATTGTAGCGCGGCGTCCGGTATTTCCTAGATGCGGTACTCGCCGCCGCGTTTGTAGCCTTGATCGACATTGAGAAAGAGCTGCTCCAGCGCCGGGCGCTTCTTGATCAGCCCTTGCTCGTGCGAATAGCCCACCAGCGTCTCGAGATTTTTGCGGTTCTTGTCGGTGAGCCCATATTCCCACGGATCGGGACCGAGCACGCGCTCCTGTTCCTCCCAGGCGGCACGATACCAAGCGAGAGGCACGATGCGTGGGTTCGCCATGCGCCTCATGGCGATCGTCTTGGCTTCGCTGAAGGCGCGAAACAGATTGACCGCCAGCCAGGGATGCTCGTCGGCCAGCTCCTTGCGCAGGCCGGTGACATGCATGATCGGAAAAATGCCGGTGCGCTGGTGGTACGCCATTTCCTCCGCCTTGTGGTCGGGGAACAGCCGCGCCACGCGCGGATCCTTGGCGAGGAACGGCTTGACGAAATCGGAATGAAACACGGCGTCAAGCTCGCCCTCGGCCAGCATGGTCTCGACCGATTTGTCTTTCGGCAGCAGCCGATACTTGATGTCCGCCGGCAACTGCACGTCGACGTCGTTATTGAGCTCGGCGACCCATTCGATGCTGTTGAGTGGCACGCCGTATTCGCTCTGCAAAATGCCGCGCATCCACAGTACCGCCGTGGTCATCAGCGTCTTGACGCCGATCTTGCGGCCCTTGAGATCGGCGGGCTTGCCGATGCCCTTGCCGGTGTTGACGAACATGAAGCCGTGGCGGAAGCGGCGATGCAGGAACACCGGAATGGCGCGGAACGGCCAATCGTTGTCGCGCGCGGCCAGGTAGGACGAGCCGGAGACTTCGGCGATGTCGAACTCGTGGTTGTTGAGGAAGCGCCAATGGCGCGTCGCCGAATCCATGTCGGTGAGGATGGTGAGGTCGACGCCGTCCACCTGCACCCGGCCGCTGATCAAGGGCCGCACGATCTCGTAGTCGCCACAGGCCAGGGTGAGATTGAGCTTCTTGGTCATCGGTCTCCACTCCGCTCATTCCCGCGAAAGCGGGAATCCAGTCCTGATCGTAAGCTGGCGATCGGCCGCCCCGGGGTCCCCGCTTGCGCGGGGACGAGCGGATTTAAGGAACCGCGCGGGAACCATTCAATGCCCCGTCGCAACCGCGGCCAGCTTTGCCGGATCGTCCGGCAAGCGGTTGCCGCGCCAGACCACGTGCAGGTCCGGCCGCAGCAGCAGCAGATCATAGCCGTAAATCTCGCGCGCGTGGGTGTCGTTGATGGCAAGCGTCGTGAAGGGCGCACCATAACCGGAGAAGGCGCGCGACAGCCCATCCGCGCGTGGGCCGCCGCCAAGACACAAAAGCGTGTAGCCGTCGTCGATACAGTCATGCAATGCGCGGCCGTCGGCCAGCCGGAGATGCGGCAGCCGCGCGCCTGGCCAGCTGGTCGGAATGTATTTCATCACATTGTCCTCGGGCGGCTCGCCCGCTTCCGGCCAGACGATCGGCGAGCGATCGTAGCGGTAACCGAGCTCGGCGCCGATCATCTCGTTGCTCTTGCGCTGCTCGACGTCGGCAATGCGGGCGAGGTTGGCGCGCGTCGCAGCGCCTGCCGGCGTGTTGTCGCGGATATTCGGCTTGTAGGCCGCACGCCAGGCCCGGCGCCCGCGCGAGGCCTGCCGCGAGGCGTCGACGTTGCGCGCGCCGATCGGCCGCCGCTCCGCCTCATAGGAGGCAAGTAGGCGCGGCCCGCCCCAGCCTCGCAGCGTGGCCGCGAGCTTCCACGACAAGTCGATGGCATCGCCGACGCCGCTGTTCATGCCGAGCCCGCCGGTCGGGATGACCAGATGCACGGCGTCGCCGGCGAGGAAAACGCGGCCTTTGCTGTAGCTGTCGGCCAGCAGCAAATTCTGCCGCCACGGCGCGCAGGACAGCATTTCGTATTCCACCGGCATGGCGACGACCTGCTCGAACTGCGCCTTCATGGCGTCGTCGCTGTCGACCGTCGCGTGCAGCGTGAAATGCCTGGTCGAATCCTGCACGATCAAAAACGAATTATGCGCGTCGGCGACGTGATAATGCCGCCCCTTGCCGATCGGAATGCGCTCGAACAAATCGTCGCAGCGGTAGAGCGCCTGCCGCAGTTGCAGCAGATTGGCTTCGCCTTGCAGCCCGATGCCGAGCAGGCGGCGCACGTTGCTGGAGCCGCCGTCGCAGCCGACCAGATAGTCGGATTGGACGTCCTCCACGCCGGTCTTCGTCCTGATCTTGGTGTGGACGGAACCGTCATCTTGATCGAATGAGATGAACTCGCTGGAATACCGCACCGCTACGTTCGGCATGGTCTCGGCCACCGCCTTGAGCAGCGGTTCCAGCGTGTATTGCGAAATAAGCTGATAGGGCTCGAGCGGCAGCGAGCCGTCGTTGCAGGCCGCGATCTGCGCCTGCGCCTCGGCGACCGACGGGTAGGTCAGGTGCAGGAGCGGCGGCTCGACCAGCGAGGTGACGATGAAGACGTCCATCGGCGCCTCGCGCGGAAACCCGGCGTCGCGGATTTTTTGCGCCAGCCCCATGCGCCGGTAGATTTCCATGGTGCGCGCGTTGCAACGCTCCATCTTCGGCAGAAATTGCGGCGCTTCTTTCTGCTCGATGAGCGTGCAGCGCACGCCGCGCCGGCCGAGATCGATGGCCAGCGTCAGACCGACCGGGCCGGCGCCGACGATGAGAACTTGGGTATGCAATCGGCGGTTCCTCGGCGCTTTTTATCCGACAGCCCACAGTGCGACGGCAATCACTAATGCACCAGCCGCGAAAGCCACAAGGCCTGCGGGTCCATCGACAAAACGGTCGGGAAACGGACGCAGCAGCAGCGGCGCCGCGAGCAGCATGCCGCCGCCACCGATGATGATCGCGGACCACGGCAACGCGTGCAGTGCAACCGCGAACACGGCGATCGCCGCCAGGCCAACTGCCGCCAGCGTCGCCCAGAGCATCATTGCGCCGCCGCCGCTATTGAGCTTCGGATTACGAAATTCGGCCGGGAAATGGCCGCTGAAGGCGAGCCCATACAGCGCGAGCAAGCCGACCGCGAGCATGAACAGCACCAGATCGAACCACGGCATCATCGATCGGCAACCTCGCGGCGAGCGGACTTGACCGCGTCGCATGCGGGTCTAGCATATTTTGCAATAACAGACGCGCGGGAAGCGCCGCCGGGGAGGCTCGATGACGCAAGCCATGAAAGACCAAACCGCCGGTGCCGAGAAAAAGTGCGAGAAGCGCACCATCGGCGACATCCGCGAGTCGAAAAAGACCGGCGAGAAGATGGTCTACATGTCGGTGCCGGATTACACCTCGGCCAAATGGGCCGAAACCGCCGGCGTCGATGTCGCCGTGGTCGGCGACAGCCTGGCGATGATCGCGCACGGGCATCCGTCCACCATCCCTGCCACCATGGACATGATGATCCTACACGCGCAGGCGATCCGCCGCGGCGCGCCCAATACCTTCGTGCTCGGCTGCATGCCCTACCAAAGCTACAACACAGTCGAGCGCGCGCTGACCAACGCCACGCGCTTCATGCAGGACGCGGGCTCGGATGCGGTGAAGCCGCAGGGCGGCAAATCGCAGGCGCATATCCTGAAAGCGCTGGTCAATGCCGGCATTCCGACCGCCTCGCATATCGGGCTCACCCCGCACACCATCGCGATGTTCGGCGGCTTCAAGATTCAGGGGCGCACGGCGGACGCGGCAATGAAAATCCTCGAGGACGCGCTGGCGATCGAGGACGCCGGCTGCTTCATGCTCGAGTTCGAGGCGGTGCCGGCCAAGATCGCCAAGCTGATTTCCGAGCAGCTCAGCATCCCGACCATCGGCATCGGCGCCGGCGTGGGAACCGACGGGCAGATCCTGCTCTGCCACGATCTGCTCGGCGTGTTCACGGATTTCAAGCCGAAATTCACCAAGCGCTTCGCCAAGCTCACCGAAGTCGCGGTCGCCGGGATTTCGCAATACATCAAAGAGGTCAAGGCCGGCACGTTCCCCGACGACGACCATTCCTACACGGTGAAGGACGAGGAATACGACAAGTTCGCCCAAATGGTCGCCAAGCGGCGGCAGATTTAGTATGCTTTGGCTTGCAACGATGGTTCCGGGAGCGTTGCCGTGAAGACGTACGAGGGCAAGCGCGAGATCGACGGCCTCAAGGTGACGGTCGACGGCCGGCCGCTCGGCGAGCACTACGAGGTCAAGCAATTCACCAACTGGGGCTTCGAGTGGACCTATGAGGGCCTGAGCCCACAGCAGCTCGCGCTCGCGATCCTCTACGATCATCTCGGCGACACAGCGCGCGCCATCCGCCTGTCGGAACCGTTCATGCAGCGCGTGGTCGCCAATCTCGACAACGACTGGACTTTGACGAGCGACGACGTCGCGCGTGCCATTGTGGCCATCGACGCCGGCCAGCCGCAGGCCGCCTGAGGGAGAAGCCCATGATCAGCGAACGGCAAAAGGCGTTCCGCCAGGAATACCGCTCACGCATCATCGGCTGGTACGACGGCTACGTGCACGTCGTCATCATTTACGCCATGGGCGCCGCGGCGTTCTACATCTACGTCGAGCACATTCACAACGTGACCTGGCTCGAATGGCTGACCGTGCCGTTCACCTTCCTGTTCACCAACCTGTTCGAGTGGGCGGTGCATCGCTTCGTCATGCACCGGCCGGTCAACATCAAGGGCCTGCGCTCGGTCTACGAGCGCCACACGCTCAACCATCACCAGTTCTTCACCGACGAGGAGATGCGCTTCCGCGACAACAAGGATTGGCGCGTGACGGTGTTCCCGCCTTATGCGCTGGTGGTGTTCATCCTGATGTCGATCCCGATGGCCGCCATCCTCGGTCTGCTGCTGACGCCGAACGTCGGCTGGCTGTTCATGTGCGTCACCACCGGCATGTACCTGATCTACGAGTTCATGCACTTCTGCTGCCACGTCGACGAGAACTGGTTCGTGCGCACCATGCCCTTCGTCAACACGCTGCGCCGCCATCACACCGCGCATCACAACGGGCGGCTGATGATGGAGGTCAATATGAATTTGACCTTCCCGATCGCCGATTGGCTGTTCGGGACATCCGATCTCGACCGCGGCCTGCTCGGGCACCTGTTCAACGGCTACGACACCGGCCACCTGAAGACGAATTTGCGCGGCCGACCGAAGCGGCCGGATGAAGCCGCGGCCGTGCCGATGGGCAATTACTGAGGCAGCGCGATGCCGAACGACGTCAAAGCCACTGTTTCGGCGCTTGCGCTCATCGTCGCAGCCGTTCTCGCCTATTGGCACGGCTCGCCGATCCGGCCCGAATACGGCACGTTCGTGATGGGCACGGCGGTGTTCATGGTCATCGCCATGTGGATTTTCCCGGAAGCCGGCGGCAAAAAGCGCGCGCCGAAATAGAATCCAAAAAAAGGGAAAAGCCCCGGGGCTCTGCCCGGGGCAAGTTGAAATCGAGCCCCTGGGGAGGGCGTAGGGACCCGATGGCCGATTCAATTCTCACTCGGCGGGATGGTTCCGGATGCCGCCGGCTTCTGCATGCGGATACCGCGATGGCGGAATGAATTACCGCACCGGTCACGCCGCGCGACAAACCGCGGCGCGGTGGCCGTTCAGGCGACATAGCGCGCTGGCAGCGCGACGCGGTGGCGCTGCACCCGGCCCTCATCGACCTCGACGCCGAGACCGGGGCGGTCGGGCACCTCGGCGTGACTCTGGCTCGCCGGCAGCGGCGGCGTCGTGACGTCGTCGCGCAATCCGCCATGGGTCAGCGTCAGTCCCCAGGCGATGTCCGGGATGACGCAGGCAACATGCAGCGCCGCGGCGCAGGCCACGCTCGACTCGCCGGTCTTGCAGGAGATATTGACGCTCATGCCAAGCGTGCCGCACAGCCGCGCGGCTTCCGTCACCGCGCGCACGCCGCCGAGCTTGATCGCCTTCAGGCTGACGCCGCGCGCCGCCTGCTTTTCGTGGTGGCGCCGGATGTCGTCGAGCGAATGGATGCCTTCGTCGGCGCCGATGGCAATCTTGGTCGCGGCCGCGACCTGCGCCATGCCGGCGAGATCGTCCGCCATCACCGGCTGCTCGAAGAAATCGAGGCCGGCGCCTTCCACCGCGCACACGTAGTGAAGAGCTTCTTCGGTGCTGTAGCCCTGGTTGGCGTCGGCTGAAATCAGCAGGCCCCTGCCGAGCACATTGCAGATCGTGCGCGTGCGCGCCGCGTCGTTTTCCGGCGTGTCGATACCGACCTTGATCTTGTAGGCGGTGATGCCGGCGGCTTTCTTCTTTTCGGCGTCGCGCAGGTCGCCGTCGAGATCGCCGCCGCCGATCACGCCGAGCAAGGCAATCCGGCTGCGCTTCTTTTCGCCGAGCAGCGCGTGCACCGGCTTGCCTGCCGCCTTGCCGGCAAGATCGTGCAGCGCGATTTCAATCGCGGCCTTGGCGCCGTGATTGCCGTACATGCGCCCGTCCATGGCGGCGAGCGCGCCCTCGATGTCGGCGGCATCGCGGCCGTGCAAGGCCTGCTCGAGATAATGCACGGCGGCGACGATGCTCTCGATGGTCTCGCCGGTCATCACCGGCGCGGAGGCAGCCTCGCCCCAGCCGACGAGGCCGTTGTCGGCGGCGATGCGCACCAGCACGTTGTCGGCGCGCCGCACCTCCTCGCCGGCCATGATCACCGGCTTGAGCATCGGCAGGCTGACGGCGATCGGCTCGATCGTCTTGATATGCACGGTGGGGACTCGCTTGAGATTACGCCCGCCAACCGCATGGCGCGGTAGCGGGCGTAGTAACATTGGGCCTTACATCTTCTTGATCTGTGCCGTCTCGATGATGTTCCGGAACAAAGTGATTTCCTTGGTCACCCGCTGCCAGCACGCATCGGCGCCTTGCGCGCGCACCAAAAAGCCGGCTTTGTGCAGCTTATCCTGGATGTCCTTCGTCTTGAGGACTTTCAGCGTTTCCGTTTCCAGCCACTTGACCGCCTCGGGCGGCGTCTTCGCCGGCGCCAGCAGGGCGCAATCGACGGCAAAGACGAAGTCCTTGTAGCCGACTTCTTGCATCGTCGGCACATCGGGCAACTCAGGCCAGCGCGTTTCGCCGGTGACGGCGAGGCCGCGCAGGGTGCCGGCCTTGATATGCGGCAGCGCGGGCGCGAGCGAGCCGGACGAGAGCTGCACCGTGCCGCCGAGCAGCGCAGTGATCGCGTCGCCGCCGCCCTTGAACACCACGTCCGCGAGTTTCGGCAGTTTTTCCTTCGCTTTGAAGAATTCGAGCTGCATTTGCGACGACGTGCCGATCGGCGGCGTCGCGCAGTTGTATTTGTCCGGATTGGCCCGCGCGAGTGCGACGAACTCCTTTATCGTTTTCGCGGGCGAGTCGGCCTTGACCACGAAGGTATTGGGCGAACTTGCCAATTCGCACACCGGAACGAAATCATCGGTTTTATAAGGCAGTTGGTGATAGAGACTGACGTTCACCGAGAAGGCGTTGGTGATCAACAGAATGGTGTAGCCATCCGGGTCCGCCTTGGCCGCATAGCCCATGCCGATATTGCCGCCGGCGCCGCCACGGTTCTCGACGATGAAGGTCTTGCCGGTGGATTGCTGCAAAGCGGCGGTGACGATGCGGGCCGTGATATCGGACGGTCCACCGGGCGTGTTGGCTACGACGATTTTGACCGGGCGGTCCGGATAGGCCGCGTAGGCCGAACGCACGCGCAGGACCGCAGGTGCGGCCAGGCCGGCGGCCAGCGCGCCGGCGCCCTTGATCATGCGGCGGCGCGACAGCGCCGAGTCGTTACTGAATTTCTTCATCGTCCTCCCCTGTGGCGTTTTGGATATTATTTTCCGGTTAGGGTAAGCTTTTGCGATCATTGGAGCAATGCCGCCTGCTCCGGCCAAAACACAACCGTTCCATGGCATTAATTCCATGACCTTCAATTCCATGACCTTCGCTTTGAACCGGGACCGCGATCAATGACCAGCCAAGCGCGTATGACGACCTGGCACGAGACCGTGGTCGCGAGCCTGAAATCCAACGACGTCAAGCTGACGGTCTATGTGCCCGACCGCGTGCTCACGCCGCTGCTCGCCGCGCTGCACGCCGACGACTTCTTCACCTGCTTCGCCTGCACGCGCGAGGAGGAGGCGGTCGGCATCGTTGCCGGCGCCTGGATGGGCGGCATGCGCGGCGCCGTGCTGATGCAGACCTCGGGCTTTGCCACCATCGCCAATGTGCTCGCTTCGCTGGTGCTGCCGAGCCAGATCCCGGCACTGCTGTTCGTGTCCGAGCGCGGCACGCTCGGCGAGTTCAATCTCGGCCAGGCCATGGTGCTGAAAACCATGCGGCCGGTGCTCGACGCGCTTGCCATCGATCACCACACCATCACCCGCCAGGACGAGCTCGGCTTCATCCTCGACCGCTCGATCAAGCAGGCGGTGGCGATCCAGCAGCCGGTCGCCTTCATCCTGTCGCCGCTGTTGACCGGCGGCAAAGTGTTCGGAGCGTGACGGCCATGACGCGCGCACCCGCCCACAACGCCAAGGTGATGAACCGCTTCGAGCTGACCAAGCGTATCACCGCCCAGCTCAAGCACGAGGAAGCGGTGATCGGCGGCATCGGTAACACCAATTTCGATCTGTGGTCGGCCGGCCAGCGGCCGCAGAATTTCTACATGCTCGGCAGCATGGGGCTGGCGGTGCCGATCGCGCTCGGCACGGCGATCGCGCAGCCCAAGCGCCACGTGGTCGCGCTCGAAGGCGACGGCTCGCTGCTGATGCAGCTCGGCTGCCTCGCCACCGTCGCCGCGCGCGCGCCGAAAAATCTCACCATCGTGGTGTGGGACAACGGCATCTATCAGATCACCGGCGGCCAGAAGACCGCGAGCGCGGCAACCGCCGACCTGGTCGCCATCGCGCAGGCCGCCGGCGTCGCCAAAAGCGCCTGGGCGGCCGACGAAGACGAATTCGAGCGGCTGTTCGCGGAGGCGCTGAAAGGTGGCGGGCCGAGCCTGATCGCCGCGCGCATCGACGACAAGCCGGGCGTCGGCGCCACCGACCGCGATCCGGTGCAGATCCGCGCCCGCTTCATGCAGGGTCTCGGCGTGCGGCGATAGCACCCACTCCGCTCATTCCCGCGCAAGTGGGAATCCAGGAATCCTTGCGCCGTCCGCAGATTGTTGCCCTGGGTCCCCGTTTTCGCGGGGACGAGGTGGGATAACTACAGCCGCTTGAGAAAAGCAATCAGCGCGCGCTTGTCGGCATCGGGCAGGCCGGTACCGAACAGATGGCCGTGGTCGGTGACGAGGTCGGGGCATTTGCTGAGCTTCAGCAGCACGGGCCCCAGCTCCTTCAGCCGCCTGGCGGCCGCGGCGTCATCCAGGTTCTTGTCTTTGATCTCATCAAGCGCGGCATTCACCTTGACCAGCGTTTCGGCGAAATCGGCGAGCTTGAGCGGATTGAGTGTCGGCTCGAGGTCGATATTGGCGATGAGATCGACCGGCGTCCCCTTCGGAATCGGACCGATGCGCAGAGCATTGTCGTTACCCGGCATGCCGAGTCCCTTCAGCCGCAACGCCTTGAACAGCAGTGGCGGCAGATAGGACTTGTCGACGAAAAGCCAGCTGGTCTGCGTGGTGCGGTAGATCGAGGCCATGTCCAGCCTCCGCTCCGGCCACAACAATTTCTCCATGCCGTCCGCGAAGGCGCGCATGCGGCCTTCGACCGAGGGATCGCCGGTGAACGTGCCGACCGAGTTGTTGTGCAGATAGGGCGCCGAAGCCCAGATGCTGACCAGCGAGGGCGCGCGCTGATAGCCGCGCCCGCCGCCCGGCATGACATAAGCGCGCAACTCGCCGGTGAACGGATCCTTGATGCCGACGACGCCGACCGCCGCACGCCGCTTGTAGCTTTGCGAGCTGAAATTGTCCCAGACGTGCCCCTCCAAAGCATTGCTCGCCAGCGCGGCGCAGAGATTGGTGCCGACGATGCTGTCGGGGTAGGGCTGGTCGGTGGAGAGATAATTGTCGTTGAGAAAATCGGGCGTCCGTACCAACGCCGCCATTTTGGTTTTGAAGTCGTTGCTACGCGTCCATTCGAACCATTCTTTCGAATAACGTCCGGTGCCGGCCGGGGGCTCCGGCATTTTATTGGCGCTGACGTGGCAGCCCGCGCAATTCTCGGCGAACACCTGTTGGCCGCGCGCGACAATTTCGGCGCCGTCGTGCAAATAGCGCTCGCCGCCCGGCGCGCGCGCCAGCGAATGCGGCTTGCTGACGGCGACGAAAAACTTGGCGACATTGCCGAGCCGCGCCAGCGTGGCGCGGAAAGCGGGCGAGGCCCTGCGCGCCAGCGCGATCGAAAACGGCGTCTGCGTTTTGCCGCCGACCAGCAGGTTGAAGTGCTTGAGCCATTCTTCGTGCACGCCGCCGATGCTGATATAGACACGCGCCAGCGCGCCCTCGATGCCGACGGAATCGGCGCCGTCTTTGAGCACGTGTGGCACCGGCATGTCGGCGGCGGTGCCGGGCATGGCGAGATTGCCGCCGGCAAGTTTCTCCGTGGCGGCGATCGCAAGGCGCGTGCCGACCTGGTAGATCGCGTTCATGTTGCGCGGATTGTTGATGTTGTCGGTCGCCAGCGCCGAGGTATCGATGGTGCCGGGCGGCATCGCATTGACCACCTGGAAGAGGAAATTGTCTTCGTTGCCCGGCAGCACGAAGACGCGCGCGGGCTGCAAATATTGCGCGCCGATATTGCTCGACAAATTTTGCCATTGCGGCCGTTCCGGATCGGAAGCCGGATGCAGCGGATGCGGACCGACGTGGCAGAAGCCGCAGGCCATGCCGACGCGATAGGGCCGCACCAGGGCCGGATCGCTGTAATAGGCGCGGTCGTTATAGAAGCGTTGCGCGTCCCAGCGCTTTTGCGCGACGGCATCGAAATCGGGATTGGCGAACAGGCGCAGGCCGACAATGCCGGAGGCGCGGCCGTAAGTGCGCAGATAATTGTCGCGCGGGAAATTTTCGCGGTAACTGTCTGTGTAAGCGCCGTCGCGCGTGCCGTCCGGCTCGTCGAGCCACAGGCCGTATCGGTCCGGCGCCGCGGCCTGCCTGAAACCCGGCTCGTTCATGAGCCCGTAATATGAGAAGCGCCGGTCGCGGCTGCGGCTGTCGAGCACCTTGAGCAGGTCGAAGGTGCCGAAGCTGCGGCGGGCGAGATAATCCCAGAACGCCTCGTCGCCGGCCGTCCACATCAGCCAGGTGTTGCGGCCGCGCACTTCGTCCGGCGACAGCGCAACAGCGTCGTCCATGCCGGCGAAATAGTCGGCGGCAGCTTGCGGGAAATTGTCCTGCCGGCCTTGGGCGCGGCCAAGTCCGGCGGCTGCCACCAATGCGAGCAGGCCGGCGGCACCGGCGAAAACAACTCCTTGGCGCAGTCTGAGTACGTCCATCACTGTGGTTTGTGACCCCGAAAAATGGCCTTGCCGATCAACGCCCGGTTGAATTACGGTATGCAACCATAAGACGATTATAACATACGCTGCGACCTAACAACCTGGGCGCCTGCGCCTTCGGCGCGTGGCGAGGGGAGTGAATCGTGGGGCCGGTTTCAATCGAGGAAGTGCTGGCTGCGGAAGCCGCTGAGATCGAGACGGATCCGGCGAAGAAGGAGATCGTCGACAGGCTGCGTGAGCTCGCGAGTTCGCAGGCGATCGCAGAGCAACGCGCCGACAAGGATGCCGACCAGCGCAGCGGCAAAGATGAGCCCGCCGAATGGGTCGAAAATCGCAAGGAGTTTTATTGCGAACTCAACAAACTCAATCGAGCCGCCCTTTGCTTTTCTGGCGGCGGCATCCGCAGCGCTACCTTCTGTCTCGGCGTGATCCAGTCGTTCGCGCTGCATAAGCGGGCGGGCGACTCAATAAGCGAGCAATTCACCAACCCCGAGATCGCCGACGACGCCAAGTCGGCCGACAACGCAAATCAATCCTTGCTTAGCTCATTTCACTTTCTGTCAACCGTGTCCGGCGGCGGCTACATCGGTTCCTGGCTCTCGGCCTGGCGCACCCGCAATGACTTTCCGACAGTTTGGCAGAGCCTTGCCGGCCGCCCGGACGGGCCGGACGTCGAACCGGCGGAGATTTCCTGGCTCCGGTCCTACAGCAGCTATTTGACGCCGCGAGTCGGCATTGCTTCGGCCGACACCTGGGCCGCTGCGACGATCGTGCTGCGCAATCTGATCCTCAATTGGCTCATCATCGTCCCGGCGGTCGCCGCCGTGCTGCTTGTTTTGAAGCTGCTCATCACCTTATCGGTCGAAGTCGCGCGTGTCCGCGACTCCTGGCTGCCGTTCTTGATCGCCTTGCTCGCGGGTATCGTGTTGTTGATCGTGGCGCAGGCCTTCACGACAAAACACCGCCCGACGCGCCGACTGCAACCGCAATCCAACAGATGCAATGACCCCAACAATATTTACGAAGACAATTACCTGCTGAGGGATTTGCTGCCGAGTATTTTCTCGGCGCTATTTGTGACAAGCGCGCTGACGTCGTTCGTCGGCGCGGAATTGGCCGGCGGCTTCGCGGTCTACAAGGCCATTGGGCTGGGCGCTCTCATCGGCGTGGCGATTTACGCCGGCGGCTGGCTCTGCGGGAATCCGCTTTTTCCGCGCTGCAAAGATTTCTGGATGTGGGCGCTGTCCGGGCTGGTCTATGGCGGCCTGGTCGGCCTCGGCGCGCATTTGTACGGCGTCACCATGCCCTACGCGGGCGAGGGGGCGCACTCGATTCAGACAATTCTCTTGCCGGTAATCTTGGGTCTGCCTTGGGTCTTGCTCGCGCAATTGTTCGCCGACATGATTTTCGTCGGGCTGGTCAGCTACGAAATCAACTCGGACGATGACCGCGAATGGCTCGGCCGCGCCGCCGGTTGGGTTGCGGCGTCCGCCGTCATCTGGATACTCACGACCTTTATTAGTTTCGCCGGCGGCTATTTCTTCATCGACAACGTGTATTACGGCAAGTGGCTGGCGCCCTATATCGCGCCGAGTGGCGGCATCGTCGGCACGCTTGCCGCATGGCTCGCCAAAAGCGCGAGAACGCCGGTCAAGCGGGGCCACGACAAACCAAGCCCGATGACCACGGCCTACAAAATCGGACTTGCCATCGCCGGTCCGCTGTTCGCCGCCCTGCTCGTGGTCGGCATATCGGTTGCAGTCGATCTGCTGCTGCTCGGCCGTTCGCTGGTGGACGGTTTGGCCAATTCGCTATGGAACGACTTGTGTGTTTATGGATGGCTGGCACTAGGGTTGGCGATTGCGCTCGCGATCGCTGTGATCGCGTCATATTCCGTCAACATCAATCGTTTCTCCATCCACGCGCTTTATCGTAACCGGCTGGTGCGCGCCTATCTCGGCGCTTCGCGGCAAAAGCGCTGCCCCGACCGTTTCACCGGTTTCGATACGAACGACAACCTGACGGCGACAAGTCTGTGGCCGCCGAAAGCAAGCGAGCAGGGCCGCAATACCTTGCGCCTATTCCATGTCGTCAACATCACGCTCAATATCGTGAAGGCGACCAGGCTGGCATGGCAGCAACGCAAAGCGGAATCTTTTACCGTCAGCCCGCTGCATTCCGGCTCCGCTTTTAAAGGCTTCCGTTCGAGCAAGGAGTATGCCGGAGGCACCAAAGGCGACGGAATCACACTCGGCACTGCCATGGCCATATCCGGCGCGGCGGCAAGCCCGAACATGGGCTACCACTCGTCGCCGTCGATCACTTTGCTGCTGGCGCTGTTCAATGTGCGGCTGGGATGGTGGCTGGGCAACCCCGGTAAAGAAGGCGAATACACCTACAAAGAGGAAGGTCCGAATTGGGCAATCTTGCCGCTGGTCGAGGAAACTTTCGGATTAACGACCGACAATCGACCCTGGGTCTATCTCTCCGACGGCGGGCATTTCGAAAATCTGGGGCTTTACGAGATGGTGCGGCGACGCTGCCGCCTGATCGTGGTGGTCGACGCCGGCTGCGATCCGGACTTTTATTTTGAGGATCTCGGCAACGCCGTACGTAAGATCTTCGTCGATCTCGGCGTGCGCATCGAGTTTCCGGATCTCGGCCGGCTCAAAAACCATCCGCGGCAAAAAGATTTCGAGAGAGCCGAACCTCCCGGCAAAATTCCCTATTTCACGATCGGAACGATCCATTACGAGGCCGCCGACGGGGCAGGCTGCGCGGACGGCTACGTCGTCTATATCAAGCCGGCCATCCACAACACCAGCCGCACGGAAGGTGCCGCGGTGCGCAGCTATGCGGCGTCTTCGGAAACATTTCCGCACGAGTCGACAGCGGACCAGTGGTTCACCGAATCCCAGTTCGAAAGCTATCGCGCGCTTGGCCTCGATATCGCGAGAACCGTTTTCGAAGCCGACCCCGTGTGCGGACCGGACAACAAAAAGCTGAGCGCCCTGTTCAAGGCGCTTGCGCCGACGTCGCCTGCGTGATGCACGCCGGCCTCGATCAAAAGGCGGAGCAAGGTACGCTAAATCTAGGGTTGTAATTGTGTTGGTTTGGGAGATAATCGTCATCCACTCGAGTTGGTGGGGTGAGGCGGCCCTCGGCGGCTAACACAGCGAAAAACGACAATAGGATACCTTGTCGAACCGAACTGTGATGGGGGGACAGATGACTTTGCGTCGCGTGTTCGTGGCCGCAGCCACAGTTGTGGCCTTCCTTACCGCCTCCGGTTGCAGCAACGAACCCGAACCCGGCACCGTGCAAGACGAGGCGCAGCGCGCCGGCCGCAGCGCGGACAGCTTCAAGGCGGCCGATGAGGACTACTTCGCCGACATGGACGGCGGCTACAAGCGCGCCAGCGAGCCGGGCGTCGCGCTCAAGCGCGAGGAAGTGGAGGGCCGCAACACCTGGATCGTGTGGACCGGCGGCAACGATCGCTTCTGGGACTACATGGCCAACAACACCTTCGGCGCCTTCGATCTGCTCAAGATCCCCTCGTCCAATCCGCATGTCGGCTATTGCCTCGATCCCGACCGCAAGGCCTACAGCAACGACCCGAACCGCGACACCAGCAAGGATTTCGAATATTCGCAATTCAGCAATCTTGACGAAGCAACCTGCAAGTCGAAGGGACTCAAGTGGTACACGCCCAACCGCAGCAATCGCTTCGAGTGGTACGGGCTGATCAATGAGCCCTGCTTCGAGCAAGCCAGCAAGCCGGATGAATACGGTCTCTGGCTCGACCGCCGCAAGAAAGACTGCGCGCCCGATCCGTTCGAAAACGAAACCAAATATCCCGGCGTCAAGATCGGCGCGCGCGGCGCAACCGTTCCGGTCGGTTCGTTCTACGGCAAAGCCAGCGGCATCGTCGGCTTGCGCCTGTTCCCCAATCCTGATTTCGACGAAACGGCCAAAAAGAAATGGATGGACGCGATCAAGGACAATCCGGACGCGTTCTACACCGACAAGAATTTTTACAATAACAAGCACCTGGTGCGGCCCTATCGCGTCGGCATGTCGTGCGGCTTCTGCCACGTCGGTCCTGCGCCGACTAATCCGCCAAAGGATGCGGAAAATCCGCAATGGGCCAATCTGAATTCGAATCCGGGCGCGCAATATTTCTGGGTCGACCGCGTGTTCATCTGGAACCCGCAGAGCGCGCCGGCTAATTTCATCTTCCAGCTCTTCCATACATCGTTGCCGGGCTCGCTCGACACCTCGTTCGTCTCGACCGACAACATCAACAATCCACGCACCATGAACGCAGTCTACGGCCTCGCGTCGCGTCTCAAAATGGGCGAAATGTGGAAGGAGAAGCTCACCGGCGGCGGGCTTAACAACAAGCAGCTCGACGATTACCCGCAGACCCGGGAAGCGTCCAAATCATTCCATCCTCCGGGTCTGTTCATCAAGCCGGATACGGTGTTCACGCCGCGCGTGCTCAAGGATGGTTCGGATTCGGTCGGCGCGCTCGGCGCGCTCAACCGCGTCTACATCAATATCGGCCTGTTCAGCGAGGAATGGCTCTTGCACTTCCGCGCGTTGATCGGCGGCAAGAAGATCTCGCCGATCAAGATCGCCGATGCCGAAAAGAACTCGGCCTATTGGCGGGCAACCGAGGCCATGACGCCGGACATGGCGCTGTTCTTCCTGCGCGTGCAGCCCGACAAGCTCGCCGACACGCCCTATGGCAAGGCGCATCCGCTCAATCAGGGCATGCTCGACCGCGGCAAGATCGTGTTCGCGGAAAACTGCGCGCGCTGCCATTCCTCGAAGCAGCCGCCCAATCTCTGCATGCTCGGCACGCCCTGCAAGGACGGGCAGATCATCGAGAACACCGGCGCCTATTTCGACTGGATGCGCGCCGAAGTGCAGAAACCGGATTTCCTGGCCGGCAATTTCCTGTCCACCGACCGCCGCGTCTCCATCCAGGAGATCGGCATCAATGCCTGCTCGCCGCTGGCCACCAACGCCATCCGCGACAACATCTGGGACAACTTCTCCTCCGAGACCTATAAGGAGCTACCGGCCACCGGGCAGATCACGGTCTACAACCCGATCGACGGCACGCCGACGCTCTACGACATGCGGGGCGGCGGCCGCGGCTATGTGCGGCCGGCCTCGCTGATCAGCGTGTGGTCGTCGGCGCCCTATCTGCAAAACAACTCGGTCGGTCATTTCAACGGCGATCCGTCGGTCGAAGGCCGCATGGCGGCGTTCGAGGACGGCATCACCAAGATGCTGTGGCCGGACAAGCGCGACAAGGACCCGTTCATTGGCGACCGTATTTCGGGCCCGAGCAAGATCCTGCGCACCACCCAGCGCAGCTATCTCAAGGTGCCGGCCGGCTATTTGCCGGGCGACCTCGACGAGATCGCCGGCTACTTCCACTCGTGGCTGCACGTCCTGCTGCCCTGGATCTTTACCGAAACGGGCGATGTGCAGATCGGCCCAATCCCAAAGGGCACCCCGGTCAGCCTGCTCGCCAATATCGAGCTGCTGTCTGAAAGCCCCGACATTAAAGAGCGCGCCAGGCACACGGCGAAGCTGATCGAAGTTCTGCTCAAGCTCAAGCGCGATCTCAAATCGCTGCCGCCCGATGCAACCGACGCGGAAGCCAGCAAGGTTTTCATCAAAGACGTCCCGGGCCTGCTGTCGGTCAGCAAGTGTCCCGACTTTATCGTCAACAAGGGCCACTACTTCGGCAGCAATCTGAGCGACGCCGACAAGAACGCGCTGATCGAGTTCGTCAAGACCTTCTAGCCGCATCAGCCGCGTGGGGGGAGTATCGTGAACGCGCAATCGCCAATGTACGACTACATCGTGGTCGGATCGGGCGCGGGCGGCGGCGTGGTCGCCGCGCGGCTCGCCGAGGCCGGCCACACCGTGCTGCTGCTGGAAGCCGGCGGCGACTACAAGAACCTGCAAGGCGGCGGCCCGGTTGGCCCGGACCGGCTGCCGGAGGACTACGAGGTCCCCACTTTCCATGCGATGTCGACCGAGAACGAGGCGCTGCGCTGGGAATTCTTTGTCCGCCACTACGAAAACCAAAAGCAGCAAAAGCGCGATCCGAAATTCGTCGAAGAAGAAAACGGCATCTTCTATCCGCGCGCCGGCACGCTCGGCGGCTGCACCGCGCATGACGCGATGATCATGGTCTATCCGCACAATGCGGACTGGGACCACATCAAGAACATCACCGGCGATCCGTCGTGGGACGCCCGCAACATGCGGCGCTATTTCCAGCGCCTGGAAAATTGCCGCCACCGCTGGCCCTATCGGCTGCTCTACCGGCTCACTGGCTGGAACCCAACCAAGCACGGCTTTTCCGGCTGGCTGGGAATCGAGAAGGCGATTCCGCCCGTCGTGCTGGCCGACCACGACCTGGTCAAGATCATCCTCGACGCCGCCTGGACGTCCTTCTGGAAATTGGCCGGCCTGTGGGACCGCATCACCTGGCTCTTCCAGGGCCAGGGCGACCCGAACGATTGGCGGCTGGTGAAGAAAAACGCCATCGGCGTTCACTACGCCCCGATCCACACCTATAAGCACGCCCGCAACGGCACGCGCGAATTCGTGCTCGATGTGGCGGCACGCCATCCCGACCGCCTGCACATCGAGCTCGACGCGCTCGCCACCGAGGTGCTGTTCGATCAGTCGAACCGCGCCATCGGCGTCGCCTACCTGAAAGGCGCCAAGCTCTATCGCGCCGCCTTCCAGCCCAGCAAAGCTCCGGGCGAACCGCGCAGCGCGAAAGCGGCGCGCGAGGTGATCCTTGCCGGCGGCGCTTACAACACGCCCCAGCTGTTGATGCTCTCCGGCATCGGCCCGAAAGAGCAGCTCGCGAAGCACAAGATTCCGCTGCGCGTGAACCTGCCCGGCGTCGGCAAGAACCTGCAGGACCGCTACGAGGTCGGTATCACCAACCAGCTCAGGCAGGACTGGACGATCCTGAAGGACGCGACCTTCACCCGCGACGATCCGCAGTGCAAGGAATGGGCGCGCCGGCGCAAAGGCGTCTACACCACCAATGGCGCGGCGTTCGCGGCGATCAAGCGCTCGCTGGAAGAGCGCCCGCTGCCGGACTTGTTCATCTTCGCGCTGATCGGCGAATTTGCCGGCTACGTGCCCGGCTACTCCAAGATCATCGCGGACAACAAGGATGTCCTGACCTGGTGCATCCTCAAGGCGCACACCGAGAACCACGGCGGCTTCGTCGAGCTCAAATCGGCTGACCCGCGCGATCCGCCCTACGTTAATTTCAAATATTTCTGGGAAGGCACCGACGAGAACGGCGACGATCTCGCCTCGGTGGTCGCCGGCGTCAAGTTCGTGCGCGAGCTGACCAAGCCGGCGATGGATCAAGGCATCATCAAGCGGGAAAAATTCCCCGGCTCGGCGGTGCAGACCGACGAGGAGATCGGCCAGTTCGTGCAGGACAATGCCTGGGGCCACCATGCTTCCTGCACTTGCAAGATCGGGCCGTCGAGCGATCCGGATGCCGTGCTCGACAGCAATTTCCGTGTCTACGGCGTCAGCAATCTGCGCGTCGTCGACGCCTCCGTGTTCCCGAAAATCCCCGGCTTCTTCATCGTGTCCTGCGTCTACATGATCGCCGAGAAGGCGGTCGACGCGATCCTGGCCGCGGCCGGTCAGGCCAAAGTGCCGCAATGCGTTTTCGGCCACGGCTTCTGGTGCAAGGTGGGAAGCGTGCTCCGCTGTGTCGGCTGCGCGCTGGCGGCTCTTGCGCCGGTCGCCAAGGTGCTCGCCGGCGTCGTCGGCGTGCTGCTGCTGGCGCTCGCCGGCGTCGCCGGCGTGAGCTGGTTCGTTACCGAGCCGCCGCCCGAACATCCCGACCTCACCAAGGAGGCGCAGACCGTCCAGCAGATCGTGCAGGTGCTGACCGCCAAGCTCGACAAGCAATATGCCAAGCCGCATCTGCTGCGCGACACCCATCCGAAGGCCAATGCCTGCGTCAAGGCCAATGTCACCGTGGCGCCGAACCTGCCGCCCGATCTCAAGATCGGCTTTCTCAACGGCAAGCCGAACGGCGATATGACCTACAAGGCCTGGATCCGCTTCTCCAACTCCGCCGACACGGTCACGCCCGACGCGGCCGATGATTTCCGCGGCATGGCGGTCAAGCTGTTCGGCGTCGCCGGCGCGCGTTTGCCGGTGCCGGGCGACGAGGACGATACCCAGGATCTGCTGTTCATCGGCAACGACGCTTTTTTCGCCGGCAGCCCGCAGGACTTTCTCGACTTCTTCGCCGCCTGCAACAAAGGCGGCGGCTCCTGCGATCCCAAGCAGAATCCTTACGTCGTCTGGGACCTGATCACCCACCCGCGCGGCGCCTATAATTTGCTCAGCGGCCGCCGCGCCTATCCCACCATCGCCGATATCAGGTGGTTCAGCGTGGCGCCCTTTCGGCTCGGCGACGGCATCGTCAAATACAGCGCGTTTCCCTGCTGGCAGCAGGCGCAATATGACCGCCCCGGAAAGACGTCTTATTATCTGCAGCAGCGGCTTGCCGGCCTGCTCGACCCGACCAACAACAATCATCTCTGCCTGAACCTGCAGGTGCAGCAGCGGCACGATCCGAAGACGCAGTCGATCGAGAATACGCTGGTGGCCTGGAGCGACCGGACCTCGCCGTGGCGCAAGGTCGCCACCATCGACATTTATCCGCAGATTTTCGGCAGCACCGCCCAGCAGGAATTCTGCGAGCGGCTGACCTTCAATCCCTGGCACGGGCTGCAGGCGCACAGGCCGGAAGGCGGCATCAATCGCGCGCGCCGCCACGTGATGCAGACGATGCAGGACGTGCGGTTGAAAGCCGACGGTCTGACGCGTTTCGGCCCGCACGAGTTGACGGGCGACGAAAACTTCAACTGACCGCGCTTACCCTCCGCTCTTGCCGGACGTCTCCATGATGCCGGCGGTAATCGCCATGCGCACCAGATCGGACAGGCTGTTGGCCGCCATCTTGGTCATCAGATTGGCCCGGTAGATCTCGACCGTGCGCGGGCTGATGCCGAGGTCGAAGGCGATCACTTTGTTGGCCTTGCCGGCCACCAGGCCTTCCAGTACTTGCCGCTCGCGGTTCGACAGTCCCGCCAGCTTTTCGTTAATCTGCGACAGCTCGGCGTTGCGCTGGGCGGTATCGGCGTTGCGGCTGAGCGAGCCGCGCACCGCCGCCAGCAACGTATCGTCGTCGAACGGCTTTTCCAGGAAATCGACCGCGCCGATCTTCATGGCCTCCACCGCCAGCGAGATGTCGCCGTGGCCGGTGATGACGATCACCGGAATGTCGATGCCCATGTCCTTGACCTTGCGCAGCAGGTCGATGCCGGTGATTTCCGGCATGCGCACGTCGGTGATGATGCAGCCGGAGCCGATTTGCGGCAGCACCTCGAGGAACGCTTGCGCGCCGTCGAAGCCGCGCACGGTCAACCCGGCCGTCTTGAGCAGGAACTCGAGCGAGTGGCGCGCCGCCTCGTCGTCGTCGATCACGTAGATGACCGGGTCAGGCTGCATCGTCGACATCCCCTTCGTTGACCGCGGCCAGGGTGAAATGGAAGACCGTCCCGCCCGCCGGGTTCGGCTCGACCCAGATGCGTCCGCCGTGCGCCTCGACGATGGTGCGCGAGATCGACAGGCCGACGCCCATGCCGTGCCGCTTGGTGGTGACGAATGGCTGGAACAGCTGCTCCGCCACTTCCGGTTCGATGCCGGAGCCGGTGTCGGCCACGCTCACCGTCACCAGATTGTTGCCGGCCGGCATCACCGAAATCGCGAGATCGCGCGTGTGGGTCTCTTCCATGGCGTCCATGGCGTTGCGGATCAAGTTGAGCAGCACCTGCTGAATCTGTACGCGGTCGGCCAGCACCAGCTCGACGGAAGGATCGAACTGAAAAGTAACGCGAATGCCGCGATCCTTGACGCCGACCAGCGCCAGCGCGCTCGCTTCCTCCACCAGCTTGGTGATGTTTTCGACGCGCCGCTCGCTTTCGCCGCGCGAGACGAAGTCGCGCAGGCGGCGGATGATCTGGCCGGCGCGCATGGCCTGATCGGCGGCTTTTTCCAGCGCGTCGCGCATCATGGCCGGGCGTTCGCCGGCTTCGCCTTCGAGCAGCCGCCGCGAGCCTCGCAGATAGTTGGAGATCGCCGACAGCGGCTGGTTGAGCTCGTGCGCCAGCGTCGAGGCCATCTCGCCCATCGCAGTCAGCCGCGAAATGTGCACCAGCTCGGACTGCAGTTCCTGCAGGCGCGCCTCGGTCTGCTGGCGTTCGGTCAAGTCGCGGATGAAGCCGGTAAAGAAACGCTGGGTGCCGGATTTCATCTCGCCGACCGCGAGCTCCATCGGAAAGGTCGAGCCGTCTCCGCGCTGGCCGACCACCACGCGGCCGATGCCGATGATGCGGCGCTCGCCGGTATTTGCGTAGCGTTGCAGGTAGCCGTCATGGCTTTCGCGATAGGGCGCCGGCATCAGGACCTTGACGTTCTGGCCGATGGCATCGGCGGCGCGATAGCCGAACAGACGCTCGGCCGCGCTCGAGAAGGATTGCATGATGCCGCGGTCGTCGATGACGATCATGGCTTCCGGCACCGTGTCGAGAATCGATTGCAGATGCGCCTCGCGCGTCAGCATATCGCGCGTCATTACGTTCGTGCGCAGGCGGCTTCGCAGCAGCAGCTCGCCGCTCCACGATACGCCGATGCCGATAACGAAGAAGGCGGCGGCACTGATAAGAATTGGGGGCGAGATCTGCGGCGCATCGGAGATCAGGAAAAGCGCCGACACCAGACTTAACAACGTTGTAAGCAAACCCGGTCCCAGCCCGCCGATCCAGGCGGCCAATAGAACCGGCGGCACGAAGAAAAGAAAAATCGACTGCCCCGGCAATATCGACGCCAGCGCTTCGCGCACCAGAAAAGCCAAACCGACCAGAATGGGAGCCGCGGCGTAGCGGACCGGCAGTCCGCGCTCGTGCGTTTCAAAAAGCTTAGATATGTCAAATAGTTCCGACATGTCCGCGATTCGCTCGCCGGCTGCTCCCGGCTGCCGCCTCCGGGAAAACACCTAAGGTGATTATCTGAATTTCGCCGCTCTGTATCCAGCAGTATCGAAGACCATCAAATTTGGAGAGACAGCCATGCTCAGCCAGACGATGGTCACCCGGACTTCCTCGCGCCACCATGCGGAGCGCAGCGCGCCCCCGGCGGCAGTCTCCATCGGCAGCTCGATCGACATGATGGGCGCGGTGATGCCGTTTGCCCGCAACACCGAGATCTACGGCGAGAACGAGCCGGCCGATTATCTCTACAAGGTCGTCAGCGGCGCGGTGCGCACTTACAAGGTGCTCAACGACGGCCGCCGCCAAATCGGCTCCTTCTATCTGCCGGGCGACATCTTCGGTCTGGAAGTGGGTGAGGAGCACACCTTCTCGGCGGAAGCGGTCGCCGACTGCAAGGTGCTGGTGATCAAGCGCAGCGTACTGGTCGCGCTCGCCGGGCGCGACACAGGCGTCGCCCGCCAGCTCTGGACCATGGCCGCCGGCGAATTGCAGCGCGCGCAGGACCACATCATGCTGCTGATCAAGACGGCGCAGGAGCGCGTCGCCGGCTTCCTGGTGGAAATGTCGGCGCGCAATTCCGGCACCAGCGAGGTCGATCTGCCGATGTCGCGTCAGGACATCGCCGATTATCTCGGCCTGACCATCGAGACCGTGTCGCGCACACTCACCCAGCTCGAGAATTCCGGCGCCATCGCCGTGCCGACGTCGCGCCGCATCGTGTTGCGCAGCCGCGGCGCCCTCAATCGCCTGAATGCCTGATCCCTACCGAACGTCGTCCTCCCTGACTTGTTCGGTGACACTGCCCCGGTCTTCCACACGACCGGGGCAAATTTTTTATCCGGCTTCGATTGATCTGCGTCAACGCCGTGCAAGCCTGGCCGTGATCTGTTTCTGCTGAATTTGGAGGAAAGTCATGAAAGCAAAAGATGTCATGACGCGCGCCGTCGTTTCGGTTGATCCGGACGCGACCGTGCTGCAAGCCGCGCGCCTGATGCTCCAGCATCACATCAGCGGGCTGCCGGTGGTCGACAAGCAAGGTACCCTGGTCGGCGTGCTGTCGGAAGGCGACTTCCTGCGCCGCAGTGAAACGCATACCGAGCGCCGCCGCTCGCGCTGGCTCGAATTCCTCATGGGTCCGGGCCGCATCGCCGGCGACTACGTGCATTCGCACGGCAGCAAAGTGTCCGAGGTAATGACGTCCGACGTGAAGACTGTCGGCGAAGATGCTTCGCTCGAGGACATCGTGCAGCTCATGGAAAAATGCCGCATCAAGCGCGTGCCGGTGATGCGCGGCGGCAAACTGGCCGGCATCGTCACCCGCTCGAACCTGATGCATGCCATGGTCAGTCTTGCGCGCGTGTCGCCGCCCGGCGCGCAGAGCGACGGCGCCATTCGCGAGAAGCTGCTCGCCGAAATCAAGAAACAGGAATGGGCGCCGGCCTCCAGCGCCAATGTGGTGGTGCATAACGGCATCGTCGAGTTGTGGGGCATGATCATCGACGAGCGCCAGCGCGAGGCGCTCAAGGTGGCGGCCGAGAATATTTCTGGCGTCACGGCGGTGAAGGATCATCTGGTCTGGATCGAACCGACCTCGGGCATCGTGATCGAGCCTGAAGATGAGCAGCCGGCGCAACGGCGCCGTTCGCCGGTCGTGGCCGCCTGGCCGCGGCCGTCACGTTAAACTTGATCTGCCTCAAGGAACGCAGCGGCCGGCAGTTTATTGAATATCTGACGTCGCGAGAAAGGCGTCAGAAATTCTGGAGGTCTGTCATGAACCTGAAATCGCTCATCCCTGTCGGCCGCCAGCGCGGTGTCGCTCGCGCCGACAACCCCTTCATTTCCTTGCAGAACCAGATCGACCGGCTGTTCGAAGACTTCGCCGGCGGTTTCCCCTCGCTCGGTAGCGGAATGACGAATGTGACGCTGCCGACCATGGATGTGTCGGAAACCGACAAGGAAATTGAGATCACCGCCGAGCTGCCCGGCCTGGAAGAAAAGGACGTGCAGATCAACGTCTCCGACAATGTCCTGACCATCCGCGGCGAGAAGAAAGCCGAGAAGGAGCAGAAGGACAAGAACTACCGCTTGGTCGAGCGCAGCTACGGCTCGTTCGAGCGCTCGCTCGAGCTGCCGGAGGGCGTCAATGCCGACGCCATCAAAGCCAGCATCGACAAGGGCGTGCTCAAGGTCGTGGTGCCCAAGCCGGCGCCGGCGCAGGTGAAGAAGATCGAAGTCAAGGCCGCCGCCTGATCGTTCGGGGGCGTCGAGAGGCGCGCTTCGCGGCCCATGCCGGGCGCGGGGCGCGCTTTTTTCGCGGCTTTTAGGCAAAAAGTCGCAGTGCCAGGCCGCTTTCTTTGACCTGCATCAAGGCCGCGGCGTCGCCGGAGCCCGATAAGTCAGCCGTTAAGGCCCACCTTTTTCTCACGGCCAGCCGAAAACGGGAATATCAAGCATGGCGAACGCCCTCGCTCCTCAAAAAACCATGACTCTTGGCGAAGGGGGTTTGGCGCTCTTCTTCGTCGCGCTGTCCTTCCTGTCGATCGTGGTCGCGGCCAAGGCGTTCACGCCGGCC
>Ga0335081_10002594_pt1 | contig 28497 bp, 23 predicted proteins | sample Lox_Sample_35_FD_206713 | JGI IMG/M metagenome (GOLD analysis project Ga0335081, IMG submission 206713) | Soil microbial communities from Loxahatchee National Wildlife Refuge, Florida, United States - Lox_Sample_3.5 | ecosystem: Environmental > Terrestrial > Soil > Wetlands | place: USA...
GTTCAATATTCCGCCCGACTATGTGGTTGTGAAAAAAGACTGGCCCGGAGCCAAATGGACGTTGCAATCCGCTGGCGATGATGTCGTCATCAGCACCGCGACGCTCAAAGTGGTCGTTTCAAAAGTCGACGGGGCGATTACCTACCGAACTGCAGATGGCGCGCAACTCCTTCAGGAAGCCTCCCACAAACTGACTCCCGTAGAAGTCAACGGCGAGAAGACACATCGCGCCGAGACCTTTTTCAATATTTACGGCTCCCATGAAGGCCTTTATGGGCTCGGACAGCATCAGGCGGGCGTCTGGAACTACCGCGGGGAATCGGTCGATATCTCGCAAGACAACAGCAACATTTCCGTACCGTTCTTGGTGTCGAGCAAGGGATACGGCCTTTACTGGAATAACGATTCGCGCAGCCGTTTCAACAACCGCTTTGCCAACTATCTCTATGTCAGTTCCGAAGTCGCGGACGTTATCGACTACTACTTCTTCTATGGCCCCGAACTCGACAAGGTCGTCGCCGACTACCGAGAACTCACTGGTCAAGCGCCCATGTTTGGCCGTTGGGCGTACGGTTTCTGGCAGTGCAAGAACCGCTACAAATCGCAGGATGAAATTCTAGGAGTCGCGAAGAAATATCGCGAGCTCCACATTCCCGTCGACAACATCGTGCAGGATTGGTTCTGGTGGAATCGCAAAGGGGAGTTCGTCTTCAACAAAAACTATCCCGACCCCAAGGGGATGGTCGACGAACTGCACCGTGAGAACTTCCACTTGATGATCTCCATCTGGCCTTTCTTCGAGCCCGGCTCATCGAACTATGACTACATGGAACGCCGAGGGTGGGTTGTCGACAAGTTCAAGTTTGCCAAGCCTCCGTATCACACCGACGCCATGGCTGTGTACGACGCCACAAACGCCGAGGCTCGCAAGTTTTACTGGGACCAGATTGATCGATCTCTTTTCAAGATTGGCCTCGATGCTTGGTGGATGGACACCACAGAACCGGAGACCGAAGGCCAGGAAGAAAATATTCTGCTGAATCACAAACTGGCCATCGGCAGCGGTAACCGTTACGTGAACCTGTATCCCATGCTCGATACCGCCGGGGTTTACGAAGGTCAGCGCAGCGCCAGTGACCGGAAGCGAGTGTTCATTCTGTCGCGATCCGCATTTTCCGGAATCCAGAAAAATTCCGTCACAGCCTGGTCCGGCGATATCGTCTCCGACTTCCTTACCTTCCGCAGGCAGATTCCAGCGGGCCTGAATTTTGCGTTGTCGGGCATTCCTTACTGGACGACGGATATCGGTGGCTTCGTTCTTGGAAACAATGAGGATCCAGCCTATCGGGAATTATTCATCCGCTGGTTTCAGTTTGGCACATTCAGTCCGATTTTTCGCGTGCATGGTACGCGCAATCCCGATCAGAACGAACTGTGGTCGTATGGCCCCGACGCTCAGAAGATTTTGGTGAACTACGATCGGCTGCGATACCGGTTGCTTCCTTATATCTACTCGCTCGCATGGAAGACTACGCGCGAGGCCTATACGCCAATGCGCCCGCTCGTCATGGACTTCCGCGGCGACGAACGTGCCGCGAATGTTGGCGATCAGTTCCTGTTTGGACCTGCAATTTTGGTAAGCCCTGTCACCGAACCCGCCGCGACAACCCGCCGATTGTATTTGCCAGATTCACGCTGGTACGACTTCTGGACCGGAGCCTCGCAGCAAGGCGGCACCGAGATCGAGGCGAGCGCCCCCCTCGATCGCATTCCTCTGGAGATCCGCGCGGGTTCGATTCTTCCTCTGGGACCTGAGATGGAATGGTCCACTGAGAAGGCGGCCGATCCGATTGAACTTCGAGTCTATCGCGGGGCAGATGGCGATTTCAATTTCTACGAAGACGAGAACGACAACTACGATTACGAGAAGGGTGCCTTTGCCACAATCCCCATTCACTGGGACGACCGTCGGAGTACGTTGACGATTGGTGAGCGCAAAGGCAACTTCCCCGGAATGCTGGATAAGCGCACGTTCCATATCGTGTTTGTTCGTGAGAATCACGGCAGCGGAATCGATGCAACCAGCGCTCCAGACAAGATCGTTCAGTATTCCGGGACATCCGTGGAAGTGACTCCATAAATGAAGAAATCGACAAATCTTCTTGGCGTCGACGTTGGTACCGGTGGTACGCGCGCTTTGATCATCAATGAGCAGGGTCGAGTTATTGGCTCTGCGACAGAAGAACATGCGCCGTTTGCATCACCACAGATCGGCTGGGCAGAACAGGCCCCCGATGACTGGTGGCGTGCCTCTGGCGTCGCCATCGGAAAGGCCCTGATCGGCGCCAATCTGACGGGCAGCGATATCGCTTGTGTTGGTTTTTCAGGACAGATGCACGGTGCCGTCATGCTCGACGAGAAAGATCAGGTGGTTCGTCCCGCGCTGATTTGGTGCGATGTCCGGACCGAACCACAATGCGACTTTCTCAACCAGAAGCTGGGCGCGGAGCGACTGATTCAACTCACATGCAACCCCGCGTTGCCGAATTTCACGGCTACAAAATTCCTGTGGGTACAACAGCACGAACCGGAGAATTGGAAGCGGGTTCGTTCGGTCATGTTGCCCAAGGATTATGTGCGATTTCGCATGACCGGAGACCGAGCCATCGATGTGGCCGACGCGTCCGGTACGCTTCTGCTCGATGTGGCAAACCGCAGATGGTCCAGCGAGATGCTTCAAGCGGCCGAGATCGACGATCGCCTACTGCCCAAACTCTACGAATCTCCCGATGTGTGTGGCAAGGTCTCGGATGACGGCGCGGCAGCCACCGGGCTGCAACCCGGTACTCCGGTAGTCGCGGGTGCGGGAGATCAAGCCGCCGGTGCCACGGGAATGGGCATTGTCGCGCCCGGCGCGGTCAGCGCCACGATTGGAACCTCCGGTGTTGTTTTTGCCGCGACGGATCGGCCCGCGCTTGATCCGAAAGGAAGATTGCATACATTCTGTCACGCGATTCCCGGCCGCTGGCATGTAATGGGGGTCACTCAGTCAGCCGGACTCTCCTTGCGGTGGCTGCGCGATATCCTCTCCTGCGGCTTGAACAAATTGGACTATGACCAAATGACAGCCGAGGCCGCCTCTGTCCGCCCCGGCAGCGATGGACTACTGTGGACGCCGTATCTCATGGGTGAGCGCACCCCGCATCTCGATGGAGAAGCCCGGGCAGCGTTGGTCGGATTGACTGCTTCGCACACACGCGCGCACATCGTTCGCGCTGTCCTCGAGGGCGTCGCTTTCAGCCTACGCGACAGCTTCACCATCTTCGATGAGATGAAGATTCCCGTTCGCAACATCCGTCTTGGTGGGGGCGGAGCGCGCTCCGATCTCTGGCGACAGATTCAGGCCGACGTTTATGGCCACCCCGTCGAGATCGTCGAAGCCGAAGAAGGGGCGGCGTATGGTGCCGCGATTCTCGCAGGCGTAGGCGCGGGTGTTTGGACTTCTGTCGATTCCGCGTGCGACTCGGTCGTCCGCGTGAGCACGAGAGTGGCGTCACGCTCCGACGTCGCTCAGACCATGAATTTCCAGTACCGCGCTTACCGGGCCATCTACCCGGCGACCAAAGGAATTCTCTCAGCCGCCAAGGCCTGATCCGTACCTGGATTCGACGACGAATCTGCCACCAAGCAGCGTGATTCCACTCACGGTTTTCAACTCCATCTATCAATAGACTTGCGATGAAGTCGATGGAGGAGCCTCATGCGACGCCAAGGACGCATCCGCGTATTCATAATTTCTGTATTCTTTATGCTGCTGGTAGCATTCGGAGCCTTATATCGCCCCACGGACGCTCTGAGCCGTCCGCCCGATCAAGCTGTCATGCCGATCGGAAAAGTATTGCAGATTCCCGTACCCCTCGGGTTGCCGCCACTCGTCATTCCAGCCGACAATCCGCCGACGCTTGAAACGGTAGCCTTGGGCCGGCGCCTTTACTACGATCCAACGCTGTCCGCCGATAATTCGATTTCATGTGCATCGTGCCACTCCCCCCAATCGGGTTTCACTGATGTTCATCCTGCTTCGCTCGGGGTCGGGGGAAAGAAGGGAGTCCGGCACTCACCGACGGTCATCAATTCGGCATACAACCCTTTGCAGTTCTGGGATGGCCGTGCTCCGAGTCTGGAAGAGCAGGCGAAAGGCCCAATCGCGAATCCGGTCGAGATGGCAACCACTCATGCGGACGTCGTGAAACGTCTACAAAGCGATCCCAAATATGTCGCACTTTTTAAAGGTGCGTGGGGAACCGACACGATCACAATCGATCTGGTTGCCAAGTCGATTGCATCCTTTGAGCGGACTGTCCTGAGCGGGAATTCCCCGTTCGATCGTTTCTACTATGGGCACGACAAGAAAGCACTTTCGGCTGCGGCGCAGCGCGGGCTGAAACTCTTCACCGATCCGAAGAAAGGGAATTGCGAGGTCTGCCATACCATTGGGAAGGACTATGCCCTGTTCACCGATAACAAATTCCACAATCTAGGTGTGGGAGCCGACATCGATGGCAAGATGACAGACCTCGGCCGGTTTGATCAAACGAAAAACGAAGCCGATTGGGGTGCATTCAAGACTCCTACGTTGCGTAATATTTCGCAGCGTGCTCCGTTTATGCATGATGGCAGCTTTCCCACTCTGAAGGATGCGCTCGGTCACTATATTGGCGGAGGAAATCTGAATCCGCATCTGGATAAGGAAATTCGCGCTCTGGACTTTCTCAGCTTCGACGAGCGCGACGATATCCTCGCATTTCTTGACTCGCTAACGGGGCCTCTACCGGAGAATATCGGCCCGCCGGCGGATCTCGCCGCAAAAGCAAAAGCCCAGAACTGATGTCCTGGGCCGTGTCAATTCTAATGCGCTAGTGAGTCGCGGAATTGCTCATCATCAGAGCAAAAAGCAGTGGGAGATAGATGACCGTAGCTTGGAGTACATGGCGGGCACGCATCTTTGATTGCGCAGTGGCTAGAGGCAAATTCAGAAACGCCAGACGCACTCCGAAATAGAGCAGAGCGAATCCGAGAACGACCGCGCCGACAAAATAAATCTTGCCAGCCATTCCCATCAAGGTTGGCAGGACGCTAATCGGAATCAGAGCCACCGAGTACACGAGGATGCGATGCGCCGTGGAGCGGCCATCCTCCTCCACGACCGGAAGCATCTTTACTCCGCCCTTTGCGTAATCCTCGCGATACAACCATGCTATGGAAAAAAAGTGCGGGAATTGCCACACGAAGAGGATGGCAAACAACACCAGCGTACCCCATTCCAGGTGCCCGCGCGCCGCGGTCCATCCCAGAACTCCCGGCATGGCGCCTGGGAACGCTCCCACAAACGTGCAGATGGGTGAAATTTTCTTGAGGGGAGTGTAAGCCGCCAGATATACAACGGACGTCAGAAACGTCAGCAGGCCGGTCAGCGGATTGGTGAAGATAGCGAGGTAGATCGAACCTCCTACCGCCGCAATCACGCCGACCAAAGTCGCGTGCAGCAGGCTCATTCTGCCGGCAGGGAGCGGACGATTTGCCGTGCGCCGCATATCCGCATCAATGTCGTACTCCATTACCTCGTTAAGAGCCGCCGTGCCGCTTGAGACCAGGCCGATTCCAAATAGAGAGTGCAATAACCCAAAGCTAATCCACGAGAAACCTGCCTTGTGTGCGCCGAAAAAGTAGCCGCACCAGGCCGTCATCACGATCAAAGTCGTGACCCGCAGTTTGGTTAGTTCGGCATAGTCGCGCAGCAGGGAAGTCGCCCTGGTTCGGAACGAGGAGAGAGGAATTGTCATGGTGCTCATGGATTAGGTCGTGTCAGTTCTTGCTACCGTTCGGTTCCAGCGCTACACGCACGGACCCCACGCCGTGACGTACTCAAGGATTGCATAGGTACTCCGAACAGTTTTGAAAGTCAAGCAAAAATGCAATCCACGTGTCGAATCAGGCTATCACAAATACAAATGTGCAAACTCAGTTGCAGTCACCGGCTCGCGCCAGAACTCGTGGCGTCCAGGGTTTCCGGCGGATCGAAAAAGCACTTGTGCCAGAAAGCCGCATCCGTTAACGTGCCCGCTTTCCATTGCTGCAGCGTAGTCATGGTTGCGGCGATCATGCCTCCGTCGGCGGAATCAAAAATCACGACCACGCCGAGCAATTCTGGCTTCTTTGCCAGCTCTACGTAGCTTTTTTCCAGCAGAGACTTGGCGTATTCCAGCCGGAGTTTAGGATCGTTCCCTTTCGCGCTGTCCTCGTTCTTCTGTACCGAAATGATCTTCACTTTCTTCCCGCGCAAGGGTGCCCAGTCTCCCGGAAATGGCGCCGTCTCTTCGCGTTCGACGCGGTAGATGTCGGCCGCCGGTGTCAACGCGGCTGCAGAAGAGGAGCTGGTGTCTGAGATTCCTTCGGGCATCTCAAGACTGTTTCGCCAAATCCACCCGCGCGACAGGCCTGAGATTCGCACATGCACCCAGTCGGCGTTGAAATCGAGCATCTCGAATTCGTCATGCTGGCTCGCAAGGAATAGCGGCTTGGCGTTGAGACTCGGAGATTCAACCACGGGTGTCCCGGATTTTTTCACTGCGACCAGATTCTTGGGATGACCCTGATTTTTCAGAATGTCTTCAAGGTTGTTGGCCTCAGCCTGAAGCTCGCTCGGTACGGCGTCGTCCTTGGATTCTCCCGACGGTCGAGCGACTGCTGTTGGAGGCGACAGAGCCGAGCGCATCGCCGAGGCAAAATGAGGATCCGTTTCGACCGGCTGGGCCGGCTGGCTCGGCGTCGGCGCTTCTTCCGTACTTTTTGCGTTGGGTGCTGGGGCAGGTCCCGCCGTGGTGACGCGGGCGGTCTTACCGAGTTCCTCGCCCAGTTGGTCCAGCAAGTCAGACTCAAGTCGACCGTTGGACGTGAGCAATTGATATCCGGAATGTGTGGCTGAAGGGTCATTGAACCATGCAGTGATCTTGGTACTTACTCGTACTTTCGCGCCACCGGTCGGCGTCGACGTCACTTGAATCGTCGCCTGGTAAAAGCCACGCCGGTACCGGTCCAAGGGGTGCTCCGCTGTTTGGGCAAATCCTTCCAATGCCGGTAGATGACCCGAGGTGGCCGACTGCACAGACTTTAAGGCCCGTTCCACCGTCGCTTTCGACTGCGGAAATGTACGCTCCACGGAATTCTGGGAGTAAACCGTCCCGGCGGCGAGCAGAATCCCCGCAATCCAGATCGATGTATTGCCAGATCGCTTCATGGGAGCAGTTCCAGTTCGTCCCGCAACATCCATCCGTGTCGTCCTGTATGCGTTTCCACGCCGAGCCAATAGGGGGTCGTGATGACGATCAAGACTTCGGTGCCGGCCGGCAGAGACTGTAGGGTACTCGCCGTGTGGAACGGGGCGGACTTCAGCGGTGCTCCGGGTGCCTTTACGACCCTTTGAACCTGCCGGCGGAGATCTCGGACATGTTCTTCCAGAGTTTGGGGAGCGGCATTGACGGCCGAGTTCGCCGGATCTGAAACATCATCCACGGCCGGCTTCGATTCGGGAGAACTCTCCTTTGCCACCAACTGGGACTCATCAGTCGTCGGTTTGGTGGATTGCATCTCGTGGGCGAGCTTCTGTGCCTCCGCGTCCGCAGTTTGTTTCTTCAGCACTTCCATCGTTTCCAGACGGTCATGGATTTGTTTGTATTCGGCGCCTTCCACCGACCCGTTGGAAAGATGCACAGAATGTCTGAAATCGTCTACGAACAGAGCGTCGATGCGAAGCACGGAGTTCTTATCGCCTTGCGGCTGAACAATATACCGAACCGCGATCGTTCCGACATCGCCCGTATTTCTGAAGTTCCTTGGATCCACCGTTTTGCCGCGAATCTTGTAATAGACCTTCCCGCCCTCGGTCCAACCAGGGAAGAAACGACTCGAGCTCTCGGCCGTCGCGCCGGTGATGTACTCGTCCTTCTCGTACTCCTTCGTGCCCCGAATGATGCCGTTCTGTGCCACTTCCTGGACGACCTGCTCGACCTCGCTGGACGTATACGGAACATTGACACTTAGCCCCATCCCGTACTGTGCTGCGTCTTTCTCCCTGGCCAAAAGAGGCAAGGTGCCACACAGCAGCAGGAAAAGCGAGAACTTCCATACTCCAACTCCCTTACATTCCAGGTTCACGGCAGGCAGGTGCTCCCGGGCCAAGGTTCTCAACTTCGCGTTCATCTGTCAACTGTGCGGAAAATTCTGACTTGGAATGCCAAAGAACAGTGATTGGGGATTTACTTTGTCAAATAAATGTAAAAAAAATGTTTTTACCCCCTTGCAACTCGTCGCAGGACCATAGTAGGATTCCAGCCCGGTACGGTGGTAGGACCATAACTAGCAAAAATAGTTGGTTTTGCCTCAATTGCATGCGGAAGGGGTTCCGCGTGTGAGGTGAGGGTGGATTCGAGCTCTCACTGCTGTGGGATTCAGTTTTCAAATCCGACCGAGGAGTCAGGCATGCGTATGGGGACGCAGTCTCGCCTTACTGGGAAGTGCATGGGACACTTCACAGCCGCCGCTCTAGCTCTGGTGTTCCTAATCCTGAGCAGCGCCCAACATGCGAACGCCCTTCCAGCGTTCGCCCGCAAGTACGGTCTTCGATGCTCGGCCTGCCATGAATCTTGGCCGATGCTCAACTATTTCGGCCAGAAATTCAAAGACAACGGCTACCAGCTCATGAACGACCGGGATGCTCCAATCTGGCAGAACGCGTCTTACTGGCCAATCACCCTTCGCATTACCCCATTCTGGAGCCGGGAGAGCACCAACAAGATTGCAGCCGACACTTCTTCCGGCGAGGCCAAGCTCACAACTACTGGCTTCAATCTGAGCGGCCTCGACATCTTGACCGGCGGCACGTTGGAAAAAAATATTTCGTTCCTGCTGGTGCCTTCTTCCGATGAGACCGGAGCCTTTCACTTTGAGTCAGTGAACGTGCGCTTCGACAACTTGTTCCATAGCCCGTGGCTGAACGTGAAGGTCGGAAAATTTGAGCTGGACAGCTTCATTTCCGAAAAGCGCACCCTCACGCTCTCGGCCAACGGCGGCTCTTTCCAGCTGTACCACTTCATTCCCGTCGGAGATGGCAACATCTTTGGTCAAATCGGGGACAATCAGCTGGGAGTGGAATGGATGGGCCACTCGTATGACGATCGAACCAGATTATCGGCTGCGGTCTTCAGTTCCACGGACGGCAACGTCGACCTGCCATACGGGCAGAATTCTTACACGGCCTTCTTCGCCGGAAGCCAGGCTTTTCCCACCGGAAAGCTGGGAATCCAAAGAATCGGCGGCTACGCAATGGTCGGTGTGGCGCCGACTACGTATTTGACGACCGGAGGCGTTCCGCTTCCGGGTTCGGGTACCGGAAACAAGAGCTTTAGTCGTATCGGATTTGAAGGCTTGTTTTATCTGGGCCCCCATCTTGACGTTCAGGTATTCACGCAGCACGGTTCCGATAATGCATGGTTCGGCGCTTGCTACGGCGACATCATTAGCGGAACCTGCGATCCTGCCAACAACAACACCACTGGAGTTCTCCCAGCGGGGGCGCGCAATCCAACCTGGAACGGCGCGTTCGTAGAGACGCATTTTGTCTGGAATCCTCAATTCACGATCTTCCAGCGTTCGGAGTGGGTGCGAATGTCGCAGCAGGCGTTTGCCAGCATGCCCTCGAACTTGGGAGATATCGACAACTATGTCGTCGGCTACCGGTACAACCCGTTCATGACCAGCCGTGCTGGCTTCGCCTTCCACAACGAATATTCGTGGATCCGTCAGCGCGGTACGTCGCCGGTAACTGGAACTGACCTGAGCAGCAACAGCCTTATGCTTGGGTTCGATTTCGACTTCTGAGAACAGCCGATCGGCCGCGCGCCGACATTGAGGATACTGCGATGAATGATTCGAAAAAGATGATGAGTCAAGCTCGAGTAGGGGTTCTCAGTCTAGCTCTAGTCGCGCTCCCCGCGTTCCGGCTTTCGGCGCAGGATGCTCCGGATGTCGGTCCGCACCCACCCCAACCGCTACCCGCGATGGAAAGCCATATCGGAAACGTCACCGGCCATGCCAAGGACGCGAAAATGGATTACCGTCGGTACTGTGTCGGTTGCCACGGAGACTTGGGTGACGGTAACGGCGAGAACGCGGTTTGGCTTGATCCTAAGCCGCGCGACTTTACCATAGCGACGTTCAAGTGTCGTTCCACTCCGACCGGTACGCTGCCAACCGATGAGGACCTGTACAACACGATTGGTCGCGGACTGACCAATTCCAACATGCCGATCTGGAATACGTTCAGCCCGCAGATGAAGGCAGACCTGGTGGCGTACATCAAGACGTTCTCGCCCCGCTGGCAGAAGGAGAAGGCTGGTGATCCTATCAAGATTCCAGCCGAGCCACCCGTCACGATCGAAAGCATCGCGCACGGCAAGGCTCTGTTCACCAAGTTGGAATGCTGGAAGTGCCACGGTCCGCAAGGCAAGGGAGATGGTCCTTCGGCGGCGACTTTGACCGACAGTAAGGACCAGCCGATCCGTCCCTACAACTTCGCGGGTGGTGGTGACGATTCCCGGTTCAAGTGCGGTTCCACGAATCAGGATATCTATCGTATCTTCATGACCGGTCTCGATGGAACTCCGATGCCTTCGTTCATGGATACAATCCAGCCGAACGACGCGTGGGATCTGGTTCACTTCCTCCGGACGCTGCAGGTTCATCGTCACAGCAAGGAAAACGATGTTCTCAAGGCGGCGGGTGGAAAGATTCCTGCCTACGAAGAAAAAGCTGCGCCGGCCAGTTCGTCTCCGAGTGGAGCGTCGGGCGGCGGAAACTAAACCATTTTCCTATTACCGTTTCGCAAGCTTTAGGAGGCTAAAAATGCGACTTAGCAAGCCCTGCACTGCGGTCCTGGTGGCTGCGTTGTGTCCCGTGATGACGTTTGCGGGCACCATCAGCGGCAAAGTGACCTTCACCGGCACACCGGTAAAGCAGAAGCCGATCGATATGTCGAAGGAACCGTCGTGCGCCAAGCAGCATGCCACACCGGTCACGACCGAGACAGTCGTAACCGGAGCCAACAACACTCTTGAGAATGTGGTCGTTTACATTTCCGCCGGTGCCGATGATGCCGCAGCCGGACAAGCCGTCACCTTCGAGCAAAAAGGCTGCCAGTACATTCCCCACATCGTCGCACTGCACACCGGTCAAGACCTGAAGGTTATGAACGATGACCAGACGTCGCACAACATTCATCCGCTGGCCAAGGTGAACCGCGAATGGAATAAGTCGCAACCGCCTGGCTCTCCGCCCATCGAAGCCAAATTCGATTCGCCGGAGTTTATCTCGGTGAAGTGCAACATCCACCCCTGGATGCATGGCTGGTTCGCAGTCCTGAAGACCAGTCATTTCGCCGTCACTAAAGACGACGGCACGTTCTCATTACCGAACCTGCCCGCTGGCAAGTACACCGTGACCGCATGGCACGAGGACTATGGAACCCAGACGGCGGATATCACCATCACTGGCAACGAAACCAAGACGACTGACTTCAGCTTCAAAGCAAAAGCGTACTGACGTCCACACTTAAGGGAGGCCGGCGCGGCGTCGGCCTCCATCTATCTCAAGCTCCCGTTCTAGAGCAAATGCGAGGGGAATATGGGCGGCAAGGTGTTCGCAGTTCTCGTAATTTTGATTGCGTTAGCCTCGGCAGTTCCCATTATCAGCCACACTTTCTTGGGTGCAACTGTGGCGCCACCGGACGATATTTCGACGCACGGTGCTGAAATCGACAAGCAGATGGACGAGACGATGATCGAGGCGGGATTGTCGTTCTTGGCGGCACAGCTTGTCCTGGGATTCTTCGTGTGGCAGTTCGGCGGTCGCCAGAATGGACCGTTAAAGAACTTCCCCGGTGGAGCGAAGTATCTTGTGCTCGCTGCGGTGTTACTCGTAGGAGCGGAAGCGATCGCTCTGGGAGCCATGGGTTCGAAGGCTTGGGCCAAAGTGTACTTCCAGCCCGCTTCGGTCGACGCGTTACCCATTCAAGTGCAGGCGGGACAGTTCGCCTTTTACTTCCGCTACGCCGGGCCTGACGGCAAGTTCGGAGAACTTCATCCCGACAAAATTAACGAAGGCAACGCCAACTACTTCGGCCTTGATCCCGAGAATGACATCCCAGCCCGCGACGACATCCAGTCCGGCGAGCTCGTGGTCCCGGTGAACAAAGAAATTCACTTGATGATGCACGCCAAGGATGTGGGCCACTCCTTCTATGTCCGCGAACTCCGCATCCAGCAGGATTTTGTCCCCGGCCTTGATTTGTCGCTGCACTTCACCGCGACCAAAGTCGGCAAATACGAGATCGTCTGCACTCAACTCTGCGGCCTGGGTCACTACAACATGAAGGCCTACCTGAACGTGATGTCGCAACCGGATTACGAAGCTTGGTTGAAGTCGCAGTCCAATACGTAACTGCAGTGCGCTCTCGCCAATGAAACGAGAGAGTCAGTATTAACTCCACCGAGGGGGAACGGGCGATGTCTGAGGCACAAGCACACGTAGCGCATCACGGACCACCGACCACGTTTATTCGCAAGCACATCTTCAGTCTGGACCATAAGGTCATCGGCAAGCAGTACTACGGTCTCGCGCTGGTCGCCGTCGTCACAGGGATGGTTTTGTCGTGGCTCATGCGAGTTCACCTGGTCTGGCCGAACTCGCCGATTCCCGGGCTGGGCTTGCTTTCCAAGGTTGGAGCGCCCGGCGGAGTGATGACGCCCGAATACTACCTCTCTCTGATGACCATGCACGGAACCCTCATGGTGTTCTTCGTGCTGACCAACGCGCCCTTTGCGGCATTTGGCAATTACTTCCTCCCGATCCAGATCGGCGCGGAAGACATGGCCTTCCCCCGTTTCAACATGATGTCGTTCTGGACGACGTTCGTGGCGTTCATCATTTTGATCTCGGCATTCTTCGTCGGCGACGGACCGCCGCTCTCCGGTTGGACCGCTTACGCTCCGCTGAGTGCTGTCGGCGCCGACTCTGGTCCGGGCGAAGGCCTCGGCCAAACCTTGTGGGGCCTCTCGATCTTCGTGTTCTGCATCGCGTCGTTGCTGGGATCGCTGAACTTCATCGCCACCACCCTCGACCTGCGCACCAAGGGAATGACTCTGGCCCGCATGCCCATCGTGAGTTGGGCGTGGTTCATTACCTCTTGCATTTCGTTGCTGGCTTTCGCGGTTCTTCTGCCAGCTTGCTTGCTGTTGATTCTCGATCGCGTGGCCGGAACGAGCTTCTTTATTCCTTCCGGCTTGAACGTCAGCGATCATTTGCAGCCTCATCAGGGTGGTTCGCCACTTCTGTGGCAGCACCTGTTCTGGTTCTTCGGGCATCCCGAGGTCTACATCGCGATTCTGCCGGCCATCGGCATCGTCAGCCACATTCTGATCTGCAACATGCGCAAGCCGATGCTGAGCCACAAGATCGTCATCTATTGCATGATGGGCATCGGGTTCCTCAGCTACATGGTCTGGGGACATCACATGTTTCTGAGCGGCATGAATCCGTTCTCGGCGATGGTGTTTTCGTTCCCCACGCTGCTGATTACGATTCCCGCCACCATCATGACGCTGATCTGGCTGGGCAGTTTGTACGGCTCGAATCTGCGAATCAACAGCGCGTCGCTATTCTGCCTCGGCTTCATTTCCATGTTCGTCAGCGGTGGCGTCAGCGGATTCTTCCTCGCCCAGCCCTCGATCGATATCTACCTGCACGCGACCTACTTCGTCGTGGGGCACTTCCATATGGTGATGGGCGTGGCCGCGATCATGGGTGTCTTTGCTGGGACTTACTTCTGGTTTCCGAAGATGACGGGCCGCATGATGAACGAGACGTTAGGGAAGTGGCATTTCTACCTGACGCTGATCGGCACCTACGCGATTTTCATGCCTTTCCATTACCTGGGATTGGCGGGCAATGTGCGTCGCTACTCCGCATTTACGGATGACTTCCTGGTTCCGCTGATCCCGGTGCACAAGTTCATCACGATCGCTGCGCTGTTCACAGGTGCCGTGCAGCTGATCTTCATCTTCAACTTGATCTACAGCAACTGGAAAGGGAAGGAAGCCCCCGCAAACCCGTGGGAATGCACTTCGCTCGAATGGTCGACACCATCCTCGCCGCCGCCTTTCGACAACTTTGGCGGACAGCATGTGGTCGTCTATCACGATCCTCACCAGTATGGAGTGAAAAGCTCGACCGGTGACTACCTGATGCAAACGTCTCCTGAGCGAGCGGGCGAAACGCCGTAGCCAAGACGGTAGGTAAAAGGCCGAGTCTGGGGAAGGGAATGGAGTAGTCATGGCAACAGCGCTGCAACCACCACAAGTCAACGTCAACGAGGAGCCGGAAGCGCACCGCGGAAAGGGTTCCGGCGGTGGTTTCCGCGGGCCAGCGCCGGATGGCGGCAATCTGCGGGCAACCAAGGATCCTGCGGGCGAACCTGCCCGCACTGGTATCTGGGTGGGCCTTGCAGCGATTGCCATGACGTTTGCCGCTCTCACCAGCGCGCTCTACGTCCGTGAAGGCGCGTCGACTGACTGGCAGCACATCGTCCTCCCCCCAATTCTCTTCTTCAATACCTTGGCCCTGATCGCCAGCAGCGTGGCGCTTGAGGTAGCACGGCGTCGAGTGTCGGCATTCATGCGGGGGAAGGACCCCAGTCGTTCGGCCGCCACTTTCTGGTTGAACGCAACCATGGTGCTCGGCGTTGTATTCGTTGTCGGCCAGTACATGGCCTGGCTCAAACTCAGGTCGCTCGGCCTGTATTTGCCGACCAACCCTAATAGCTCCTTCTTCTATGTATTCACGGGAGTTCACGCTGTGCACGTACTTGGCGGGTTGGGCGGACTGACCCGCGTCGTGGCGAAGTTCCGCGGGATGGGAAGTCCATTGCGCAAGAGCACTCTCGATGCCACCTCGTATTACTGGCATTTCATGGGACTGCTGTGGATTTATCTGTTGGGAGTTCTGTGGATCAAGCTGTAGCTGAAAATTCAACGGAGGCACTGTGAGCGTCCACGAAGCAAACCTGACGATGGCGCATGGTCATGCGCCGGCGGGCACCATGGAAGAGCGCCCGTTTGCTGTTCCCTCTAAGAAACTGGTGATGTGGCTGTTCATCATCTCTGACGCCTGCACCTTCGGCGCGATGCTGATGGCCTACGGCTACATCAAGAACGCGGCACCGGACTGGCCTCATCCCTTCGAAATGGGCAGCATTATGAACGCTCTGCTCATGACCTTTATTCTGGTCACGAGCAGTCTCACGATCCTGATCGCGACCCGCGCTGCTAAAGACGGGAACAAGCCGAAAGCGATCCAATGGACGTTCATCACCATCGTTCTGGGTCTGGCATTTGCCGCGCTTCACCTCAAGGAATGGTTCGGTCTCATCCACGAGGGAGTCAGCTTGCTCCAGAACCCTTGGGGAGCGCCGATGTTCGGCGCAGGTTTCTTCGCGATTACCGGGTTGCACCTGGCTCACGTCGTCAGCGGGGCTGTTGCCTTGCTGGTCGTGATCCTCGGGTACAAGCGCGGGCGGTACAACTCCGACGATCTCGAAATCTGGTCGCTCTACTGGCACTTTGTTGATCTCGTCTGGATGTTCGTAGTTCCCCTGGTGTACCTGATGAACGTGAAGGTCGGCTGACAGGAGAAAGAACAATGGAATCGAGCTACGGCAATCTCAAAACTGACATCGTGATCTATGTGGCGATTCTGCTTCTCGCCTGCGCCCAGGTATTTCTCTTCCGCGGTCATCTGGTGCCCATGCTGGTCGTCGCGGCGATTCAGGCCGTAATGGCCGTCATGTTTTTCATGCATCTTGGATCCGAAAAGCCGCTGCTGCGAATCGCTCTCATTCCCGGTACACTTTTTGTGCTGGTGATGCTGAACATGATCTGGTCGGACAGCTATCGGCTGATAACCATGAAGCCGTTTGCTAAGTAAACGAAGTAGAGTGAATTAAGGAGGGCGCCGTATGGCTCTGAGTAGCAAACTTGCCCGCCGAGCAAAGACCGGACTTACCGCGCTGATCGTTTTCGCAGCCAATGCAGCCTGCTATGCGCAAAGCTGCGCCCTGTGCTACACCCAGGCTGCGGGTGCCGGGCATCGCTTCATTCAAGGTCTGCGCACGGGAATTCTTGTACTGATCGTGCCCCCTATGTTTATGTCGGTCGGCATTACGGTGCTGGCCTACAAGAAGAGAAACCGTACCAACAATCAAAAACTCAGTGAACAGTCGCAAAATGACTGGTAACCCTGGTTTGGTCGGTTCTTGACAGGTTCTTCCTCTTTGTGAAAAACATCCTGCGCCACGACCTCCGATGACGTGGCATAATCTTCCGCAACATTTCCTTTCAGGTGTCTAACGATGCGCAGGCTTCTCGGCCTACTCAGTCCATTGTTCTTCTTCGCGGCAAGTGCCCTGGCAGCCACTCCCGCTCCCAAGTCCATGCAGATTTACTTCATCGATGTGGAGGGCGGTCAGGCTACGCTGATCGTCAGCCCCACCGGACAATCTCTACTGATCGATACCGGATGGCCCGGATACGAAGGCCGCGATGCGGACCGCATCATGGCCGCCGCGCATCAGGCTGGCCTGAAGCAGATCGATTACGTCCTGATTACGCACTATCATCGCGATCACGTCGGTGGCGTTCCGCAACTGGTGGATGGAATCAAGGTGGGAACGTTTGTCGATCACGGCCCGAACCTCGAGGATTCCCAGGTCACTCGCACGGACTACGCCGCGTACGAAAAGGCCGTTGCTGGTCACCCTCGCGTGACGGTTAAACCCGGCTGGGGACTGCCGATCAAAGGTATCGAAGTGAAAGTCCTGACCGCGGCAGGCGATCACATCGCAAGCCCGTTACCCAATGCTGGAGAGGCGAATAATTATTGTTCGAGTGAACCAACTCCCGGCCCTGACGACACCGAAAACGCCCGTTCCGTGGGCGTTCTGGTCACATTTGGCAAGTTCCGCTTCCTCGACTTGGGAGATCTCACGAAGAAGAAAGAGTTGGAGCTTGCGTGTCCGAACAACATGATCGGAACCGTTGACCTCTACCTTGTTACTCACCATGGCATGGATATCTCGAATTCCAAAGCGTTGGTGTGGGCCCTGCATCCGCGAGTAGCGATTATGAACAACGGTCCCCGCAAGGGAGGCAGCCCGGCAGCCTGGCAGATCGTGCATGACTCTCCGGGATTGGAAGATTTGTGGCAACTTCACTATGCGGCCGAAGCAGATCGCGACCATAACGTAGCGGAAGACCGCATCGCCAACCCGAAAGAAAACTGTGAAGGGAAGTATCTGAAAGTCACCGCCGAGGCTAACGGAGATTTTACGGTGACCAACAGCCGCACTGGGGCGGAGAAGACCTACAAGAAATGATGCGAGACTTCCGATCGTGATTGTGATCGTGATGGGAGTGACGGGCGCCGGTAAAAGCACGATCGGCCAATTGCTCGCGCGGGAACTCGGCTGGCAATTCTCAGACGCCGATGACTACCACCCCATCGCGAACGTAGAGAAAATTCGCCGTGGAATCCCGCTCGACGACGACGATCGCCGTCCCTGGCTCGATCGTCTGCACAAGGTCATCGCAGACTGGGTCTCTCATCACCAGAACGTGGTGCTGGCCTGTTCGGCACTCAAGCAAACCTACCGCCAACAACTTCGTGTCTCCGAAGAAGTCAGATTCGTCTACTTGAAGGGAAGTGCGACTCTGATCGCCAAACGCCTTCGCAGCCGCCACGGACACTTCGCTAATGAACAGATACTCGCGGGCCAATTCGCCGATCTGGAAGAACCTCCGGATGCCTTAACCGTCGAGATTTCAGGAGCGCCAGCCCAAATCGTGGTCGAGATTCGACAGAAACTCGGTCTGTCATAGTATGCTCTCACCCCAGAGCCCAACTCCTTGGCCACACCCTCTGATCGCTTCGAATCCGCGCTCATCTCGCGTCTGATGTGGCGGCTCATGCCGTTTCTCTTCCTTCTCTATATCGTCGCCTACCTGGACCGCATCAACGTCAGTTTCGCCGTGTTGCAGATGCGCGAGCAGATGGGCCTGAGCGAACGGGTCATCGGCCGCGCTGCCGGGATGTTCTTCATTGGATATTTCTTCTTCCAGCTCCCCAGCAATTTCATCCTCGAAAAAGTTGGAGTCCGGCACTGGATCTCGGCCCTGATGGTGGCCTGGGGAGTGATCTCCTGTCTGATGCTTTTCATCCGCGGGCCGATCAGCTTCTACGCCCTTCGATTGGCTTTGGGCGCCGCCGAGGCCGGATTCTTCCCCGGCATCATCCTTTATATGAAGCGATGGTTCCCCACCCGAGCTAGGGCCCGGGCCGTAGCCTGGTTCATGACCGCGAACCCTCTTGCCGGTATCATCGGCAGTCCTTTATCCGGCGCGTTGATGAGCTTGCACGGAAATGGGCTGTCGGGCTGGCAGTGGATGTTCTTGCTCGAAGGAATTCCCGCAATCCTTCTCGGTGCCAGCGTCTTCTGGCTGCTCGCCGATAATCCACATGAAGCTCGCTGGCTGGTCGGCGAGGAACGCACTTGGCTTCTCGAAAAGTTGGCCAGTGAACAGGTAGCAGAAGCCCCGCCGACCGGCAGCGGTTATTGGAAAGTCCTGGTCGCCCCCAGAATCTGGTTTCTGTCCATGATCTATTTTGGGGTTTCGACGACCATGTACGGAGTCACCCTATGGCTCCCGAGCGTGATCCGAGCGCTGTCCGGATTGAGCTATTTCCTGACGGGGGTCATTGCCGTTCTGCCCTTCTTGGTGACGGTGGTGGCGATGGTATTGGTCGGGATGCGCTCCGATCGAACGGGGGAACGCCGATGGCACACCGCTATCCCGGCGTTTATCGCCTCTGCGGGTCTGATCCTGGCTGCCCTTGGTAATTCGACCGCTCTTGTGGTCGCAGGTATCGGACTGGGTCTGGCTTTTGCTGAGGGCATGGTAGGTCCGTTCTGGGCCATGGCGACCTCACAGATGGCTGGACTGTCGGCGGCAGCCGGAATCGCCTTGATCAATTCGGTGGCGAACCTGGGCGGATACTTTGGTCCCGACATTGTCGGCTTCTTCCGCACCGTCGGCGGCGGATTTCGTGGGGGATTGTTATCGATCGCAGCTACTGTGGCTGTGAGCGGTGCCATTGCGCTGGCAGTTGGGCGTGATCCAGGCGCCAAACAACCGCAATGAAACTGCCAAGATACGACCGTTTCGCTTCGTTCTTCCGCCCGGACCATTTACAATAGCAATTTCCTGCGCCTAGGCGCGCAGGACCGATTTAGCAGGACGATCAAGCATTTTGGAACAGCCGAACCACAATTCCAGTGCGGCCCCCACCGTCTACTGGCGAGTTGAAGGCAGCCTTCTCGACCTGACCGTGGTCAGGCCGGTGGCGTTCTTTACCTGGAACGCTCAGACCTTCAGCGAACGCATCCGTCGCCGCGGACTGATCTTCGCCATGGCGTTGCTGCGGCCGTTTCTCTATTCCACAAACCGCAAGTTTGCCACTCGGGCCGTGCACACGGTCTTGCGCGGAGTTACGCGCGACCGCCTCGACCTATTGGGCGAAGAGTTTTTCTGGTACAAGCTCAAGCCCCAGTTGAAGCCGGAGGGCGTTCAAAAGGTTCAGGAATTAGTGCAGTCCGGAGCCGACGTGGTGCTGGTCAGTCAAGCGCTGGAACACGTCATGCGTCCTCTGGCGGAGCATCTGGGAGTCAGGAAAATCGTCGCCAACCGGCTCGACTTCCGCGATGGAGTTGCTACCGGCAGGCTGCTTGACCCGGTAATTCGACCCCGTGGGGCCTTTGCGCCGTTTCGCGAAAACATGCCCGACGGTCGCCGCGCTCCCAAGACCCTTGCGCGTCACTTGGACATCTCTCTCGAAGACCTTCGCGCGGCGGTGGTCCCCGCGGAGCGGCCCGCCATCACTCCGCCTCAACCTGTGGTTCACTTTGACGGACAGAAACAATCCGCGCCTCTATCGGTACGGCGCGCCTTCGCTGGCAAGCATGTCATGTTGATCGGGGTAACGGGTTTCATCGGCAAGGTCTGGCTCGCCAACACGCTGATGGACCTTCCCAAGGTCGGGCGCATTTATCTTCTGATTCGGCGTCAGAAATCAAGTCCGGCAGAACGCCGCTTCGAGAAGATGGTCGAAGACTCTCCGGTATTCGATCCGCTCTTTGAGAAATATGGAGACCGGTTTCCGGCCTTCCTCCACGAAAAAATCGAGGTGGTCGAAGGCGACGTTACTCAGCCCGGCCTGGGGCTTGGCGCGGAAACAGCCTCGCGTCTCCGCCGCGATCTCGATCTGGTGATTAACAGCTCGGGACTGACCGACTTCAATCCTGATCTGCGCGACGCCATTACCACCAACACTGACGCTGCTCTGAATGTCGTTGAGTTCATTCGCACCACGGATCACGCCGGCCTGGTCCATCTCTCGACATGCTACGTCGCCGGCGAACAAGATGGACGCGTCAGCGAAAAACTGATTCCCAACTACAATCCGCGCGGTTTGGCGGACTTCGATGCAGAGCAAGAGTGGCGCTCGCTCCACGAGCTCATCAAAGAGGCGGACCTCAAATCGGAGAGTGACGAAGTCACCTCGGGGCTGCGGCTGCAGGCGCGTTCCAAGGAGCACGCGGCCAAGGATCTGCAAGGCGCCGCTCTCGAAAATCAGATTCGTAAGAATCGGGTTCGCTGGCTCAAGACCTATCTCACCGAAACCGGTACCCGACGGGCGAAAGAACTTGGTTGGCCCAATACCTATACGCTGAGTAAGAGCCTCGCCGAATCGTTGATTGCAAAACACGGTGCGGGACTGCCCATCGCGGTAGTCCGGCCCGCGATCGTAGAAACCTCGGTGAGCAAGCCCTTCCGCGGCTGGAACGAGGGCATCAACACCTCTGCGTCGCTCTCTTATTTATTGGGTACGTATTTCCGCCAACTGCCTTCGAAAGAGAGCAAGCGGCTCGACATCATCCCTGTCGACGCAGTTTGCAGCGGGATGACGCTGATTGCAGCGGCGGTCATGGAACGCCGCCACGACCAGATGTACCAACTTGCCACATCGGTAACCAATCCCTGCGACATGGGCCGTTCCATCGAATTAACGTCTCTCGCGCACCGCAAACACTACCGCGCGCAGGAAGGTCTGGAATCCTGGCTGCGCTTGCGTTTCGACGCGATCCCGGTGTCGAAGACTCGCTACAACCGGATGTCCGCTCCTGCGCAAAAAGCGATCGTAAAATCGATCCAGCGCATCATGTCGCCGCTGCCGCTAAAGAAAGCTCCACTGGTCAAGACCGAACGGAGCCTGGAGCGTGTGGAAAAACTGATCGAACTCTTCGAACCTTTCATCCTGCTCAACGAACACGACTTCGCTGCCGAAAACATCGAAAAGCTTTCCTATGCACTCGTTCCCGAAGAACGCGAAACCTTTATTTACGACACGCGTTCGCTCGACTGGTGGGAGTACTGGATCAACATTCACATTCCAGCGCTGCGTCGCTGGACGTATCCTCTGATTGAAGGACGCCCGCTCGAAGCGCGTCCGCCCCGCAGCCTGCAACTCGTGCCCGCCAACGGCGATGCCGTGAAGACCGGGACCAACGGAGCCACGTGGCGATATTCCTGACCGGATCGACCGGATATATCGGCGCCCATGTCGCCGCCAACTTACTCGATCAGCACAGCGCTTCGCTGAATCTGCTGGTGCGCGCGCGCGACCCGCAAGAGGCGCAAGCTCGCCTCTGGCGTGGCCTGCAACTACACTTGGATTTTCCACGCTTCTTCGAATACCTGCAGACGAAAGTGCGAATCTTTTGCGGCGACCTTACCGCTCCTGGTTTCGGTTTGAATCGCGATGAATACGATCGCCTAGTGCATACCACGGATTCGGTCATTCACTGCGCCGCCTCATTGAACCGCAAGTCTGAAAAGAGCTGTCTGAACGTGAACCTGCGGGGGACGCTTGAAGTGCTCACGTTGGCTCGCCAAGCGGAGCACTATCACGGGTTACGGCGCTTCAGTGAAGTCAGCACGGTTGCGGTCGCCGGCAAGCGCAGCAACGAAGTGGTAACCGAAGATCGTTCCATCGAGTGGGACCGTTCCGACTACGATCCATACGCACGCACCAAGAAATTCTGCGAGCACATGACGCGCGTGCTGCTGCCCGATACTCCCAAGACGGTGTTTCGCCCCAGCATCGTGCTCGGCGACAGCCGCCACGCCGAAACCACCCAATTCGACATGGTCAAGGCCTTCGTTTTTCTTGCAGGACTGCGTGTATTACCCTTCCGGCCGAAAGACAAGATCGACATTGTGAATGTCGACTTCGTTGCCGACGCGATTGCCACCCTTCATCAGAAGGATCAGCCGAAGTTCGACACCTATCACCTGTCGTCGGGCACTTCGTCTCAGACCTTCCAGGAATTGACCAAGGCTCTCGCCGCTTCCCAGCAGAAGTCCGGCCCTATTTTTCTTCCGTTTGCCGAAAAGCCTTTCAGTGGATCGGTGAACTTTCTTTCCAATCGTCAGGGGCCCATTGGGAAGGGCGCATCGCTGTTAAAAGTGTTCATGCCGTATCTGGTCTGGAATACGGTCTTCGATAACACTCGAGTCACTACCGAGCTCGGTCGCAAGCCGGTTCCATTTTCGGAGTACAGTTTCCCTCTGCTGAAGTTCGCCCGCGAAAATAATTTCGAGTACAAGTACCAACCTTGGCCTGCCGCCAAAGGAGGTACCGCCGCATGATGGATCTTTTTTTGGAAGCCTGGGTAAGCGCCAATATTGAACGCGCCAAGTCCGGTTGGATGCTCGGCGGAGGGAAGCTCTGGCAGCCGGGCGAGAAACTGAAACTGCTCTTCGCTGGTTATAACGGCACCCGCAACATGGGATCGGACGTGCGCGTCGAAGAGATGTTGCGTCAGATCCGCCACATCCTAGGAGGAGAGCGCGTCGATTTCACCGCTATGACGTTTGACTTCGACCGGTCCCGCGGATATTTCGATGGAACGAATCAAGTCCGCCTCCCGGACATCTTCCCGCCGTTTCTGGCGAATGAAGTTCCGAAGCATCACGGAGTCGTAGCCTGCGAAGGCTCCATGTTCAAAAGCAAGTTCGCCAATGCGCTGACTACGATGATGATCGGTTCTCTGGGAATCGCTGCGGCGCAGAACAAGCTCTCCGTCGGTTATGGCGGCGAAGCCGGACAGATGGACTCTTTGCTTGCCAAAATGTGCGGCCGCTACTGCAAAGAATCGCTCATCATCACTCGCAATGAAGAGTCCCGTACGCTCCTGCGCGATCTTGGTGTGCCCACCCAGCTCGGCACCGATACTGCCTGGACCTTTGAACCCAAGCCGCCCGAGTATGGCCAGAGTGTGTTGCGCCAGGTTGGATGGGATGGGCGCACGCCGGTCCTTGTCGTCTGCCCGATTAATCCTTTCGAATGGCCGGTGAAGGCGTCGGTCGCCAAGGCCGCTCTGCACAGCCTGACTGGCGCCTACAAGAAGACGCACTACCGCGGACCCTACTTCCACAACTCCGGTCCGGCCGCTGATCGGGCTTACGCGCACTATCTGAGTTCGATCGCGAATGCGGTCGATGCATTTCGGAAGCAGCGGAATGTCTTCGTCATCCTAGTTGCGACCGAGCGTCTGGACGCGCGTCCTGCGAACATTATTTCGGAAAAGCTCGGCGGGATTCCCGTGCTGACTTCCGATCAGTACAACATGTATGAACTGGTCAGCATTCTACGTTCCTGCCACATGATGGCCTCCTCCCGCTACCACGGGATTGTTACGTGTATGCCGGGGCTCGTCCCATCTGCCGGAATCACAATGGATGAACGTATTCGCAATCTCATGCGGGAACGCGGACACCCGGAACTGCTGATGCAGGTCGACGATCCCGACCTCGAACAAAAGTTACTGGTCGCGCTCGAAACGCTGGCTACTCAAGGGGAGCGTATTACCGACGGAATCGCCCGCACCGTCGTCCGAAACTTGAAGGTCATGGCCCGCATGGGAGTTTATTTCGAGGAAGAAGTACAGCGTCGTTATCCCGAATTCCCCACGCGCAAAGGAGAATGGAGTTGGGAGGACTATTTACCGCCCATGAACGACTCTCTTCGCCAGTTGGTGGCGGCTTACAGTTAACTATAGTTAATACAAATTGGATTATGCCCTTCGTTGGAGATATCTTCGCGCAGCTGAAGAACGCCGCAAGTATCCGCGTGCTTCAGGAAATTCGCGAGGGTCAGATCACCGGTGTTACCGGCAGCGAGTTGCTTGACCTCGTAGCCAAGGCTCGTACCTTCCTTGCCTCCAAGGGACTCAAAAAAGGCGACCGCTGCGGCTTACTCGCCTCCAACAGCATTCGCTGGATTGCGATGGATCTCGCCGCCATGGCCGAAGGCTTGACCGTTGTTCCGCTTTATTTCCGTCAGGCTCCCGCTGAACTGGTCACCATGTTGAAGGACAGCACGCCTTCGCTAGTCTGCTGTGGCGACACCAAGCTCCGCGACAGCATCCTTCAGATTTGGCCGGATGCACCTCAGCATTTTCTCTTCGATGATATCTTCGTTGGCATCCCGGGCGTTTCCCTCGATCGTCCCCAAGTCAGGGATGAAGATCCAGTCACGATCATTTACACCTCGGGCACATCGGGAGAAGCCAAAGGTGTCGTGCTCACCGCGGCAAATGTGGGGTTCATGCTCGGATGTACTTCCGCGAGGCTCGATCAACTCATGCGCGGCAGTACAGGGCAAGACCGCATCTTCCATTACTTGCCCTTCAATTTCTGCGCCTCCTGGATTGCAGTCCTGACCTTTATGTTGCGTGGCAGCTTGGTCACGCTGAACACCGACTTGACCAAAATTGCGACCGACATGCCCGCGGTTGCTCCGCACTATTGCTTAAACGTTCCGCAATTGCTGGAACGTATGCGCCGGGCCGTTGACGAGCAAATTTCGCAAAAAGGTGGCATCGTTGCCACCATGTATGCGCGCGCGAGATCCGCATGGATGGGGCAGGGCCCCGGCTCTCTTTCATCGGGAGGAGTCTGGTTCTGGCTTTCGAGTGGGTTGCTGTTCCCCGCGATCCGAAAGAAATTGTTTGGCCCAAACTTGAAAGCGCTCATCTGCGGATCGGCTCCGCTAACTCCTGAGACGCAGGAATACTTCCGCATGCTCGGGGTGCGTGTGTTGCAGGTCTACGGCCTCACCGAAACCACCGGCATCTGCACCATGGATGATCCGGCAAAGCCAGTTCCTGCGCGTGTAGGGCCCGCGATTCCGGGGATTGAAATGAAGCTTGTCGACAACGACGAAATCGTTGTGCGCGGACCGAATGTATTCCCCGGCTACTGGAACCGTCCGCAGCAAACCGCCGAGGTTCTTCGCGATGGATGGTTTTATACCGGCGACCAGGGAGAGAAAGATTCCTCCGGAACGTGGCGCATCGTGGGCCGCATTAAGAACCTGCTGGTGCTCGGTTCGGGACACAAGATTGCCCCCGAGACCATCGAAGACGAAATCGCCCGCCGCTTGCCAGATGCGCAGCAAGTGGTGATCGTCGGCAATGGCCGCGGATATCTTTCCGTGATCGTGACCGGTAACGTATCAGGCGCACAGGTGCAGGCTGCGCTCGATGCTGTGAATGGGCATTCCCCGCACTATAAGCAGGTGCGCGCCTTCTACATACAGAAAGATCCCTTTTCTATCGAAAATGGCATGCTTACCGCGAATGGCAAGTTGAAGCGGGATTTGATTTCGTCGCGCCTGCAGAACGAAATCGACGAGATGTACCGCGTTAAACAGGCAGGTTAACCATAGTTAACTCCGGCCAAAGAAAGACTGTCGAGCGTGAACGAATATAAGGGACAGGCATTATCGTGGAGCCTTGCCAGCGGAATCGTTGAGGTGGCTCTGCATCGTGCCCCTTGCAATGAGATCGGGACCGTTGCTCTGTCTGATCTGGAGAAATTTGCCCAGTCGCTCGATGAACTGGAGAAGCAAGCGCATGCTCTCATCCTGTACAGTGAGCTGAAGTGTGGCTTCTGCGCTGGAGCAGACCTGCGTGAGCTCTACGAAAAGTCTCAGGCGATGGAGAAAGGCGCCGCCGGTGCGGGCGTTCGAGATTTCCTGGAGCGGATCCATGCCGTATTGAATCGCATCGACCGGTCGCCTCTGACCACTATCGCGGCAGTGCATGGCGTCGTCTTCGGCGGTGGTTTTGAGTTAGCCCTTGTCTGCGACCTGATTCTTGCTGACAAATTGGCCCGGTTCTGTTTTCCGGAGCTTCGTCTCGGCTTGATCCCGGGATTCGGCGGAATTCCGCGCCTGAAACGGGATCTGGGCAATGCTGTCGTCCGCGATCTGCTGTTGACGGGCCGCAGCTTCAACGCAACCAAGGCTCAACAGATTGGCCTGGTAAGCCAAGTCGTTTCCGAAGGCGAAGCTCTACGCGCCGCCCGAGCGACTGCCATTCAAATCGGCAAGTTTGATCGGAAAACATCCGCTACTGCCAAGCAATTCATTAAGCCCATCCCACACGAAGAACTGAAGCGGGAAATCGAGATATTCTGCGATCTTTTTTCGCGCCCGGCCGTTGTCGCAGGTCTCAAGAAGTTTGTCGAAAGCACAGACGCCCAGCCTTACCTGCCCTGAGGAAGTGGATTAAAATAACCGCTTATGCCTACTGCTGAAAAGACGCTGGATGAGATCCTCGACCTTGCCGCTGCGCACTTCAAGGTTCCCCGTGAAAAGCTTTCTCCGGACGAAGACTTCTTTAAAGCACTCGGCATCGACAGCCTGCAGACTCTGGATCTGCTGACGAAGCTTGAGAATCATTTTCACGTAGAACTACCGGATTACGAACTCCAGGGCGTGAGCGACTTTCGTACGCTGGCGGGAAAGATTCAGTCTCGGTTGTAGATATGTCGTTGGATTGTTGATTGCCAGGGAACGTCCCCCGGAACGGCATCTTCGCTTACCAATCAACGATTTAGAATCGAAAATCAGCAATTATTATGCTCGATCTGCGCCAATACTCCTGTCTGGGTGCCGCCCTGCGCGACGCGCTCGAACGCTTTTCCGGAGAAGTCTGCCTGATCGAGGCTGATCGTGATCGCGAGAAAGTCCGCCTTACCTATTCCGACTTCAAAGAAATCGCACTGCCGCTAGCCCGAGCTCTTGAAGACGCCGACTTCGATCCCGGCGATCGCGCCGCCATCATCATGACCAACCAGTCGAAGTGGTTGATCTCCGCCTATGCGATTTTCTATTGCGGCGGTGTTCTGGTTCCACTCGACTACAAACTGACTCCGGCCGAACACCTGCAACTGTTGACGCACTCGCAGGCGAAGGTGCTGATCGTTGAGTATCACCTTTGGCGCGCCATTACCCAGTCGCCCGACTTTCAGAAAATCTCTACGAAGATTGTCCTGGTCACCGAAGCTCCGCTGGGCGCGGATCTCAACGGTGCTTTTCGTTGGGAGGATTTCAAGCGGAAGGGCGCGCCCGATTTCATCATGCGCGAGCGCGAAGACACCGCCTGCATCGTCTATTCGTCAGGAACCGGTGGGCGCCCCAAGGGCTGCGTGCTGACCCATGAAAACTACCTGGAGCAATGCCGTGCGCTCACGGCCTGGTATCCCTTCTGGCCCGGCGTGCGGTATCTGAGTATCCTGCCTACGAATCACGCCATCGATTTCATGGTCGGTTTCATCGGACCATTCGTCTGCGGCGCGTGCGTGGTGCACCTGCGCACGCTGCGTCCCGAATTCGTCCGCGATGCGTTCGTTCGCTATCGCATCACCTACGTGTCACTGGTTCCCATGATCGTGAAGAATCTCGAACGTGGCCTGCGGGCCAAGTTTGATGAGTTGCCATCGTGGAAACGCGCCATGCTCAACACGATGATCGCGACCAACAAACTCCTGACGCGCCGGCGTCCGAACGTGAAACTCAGCCGCATGCTCCTGGGCAGCGTGCACCGTGGATTCGGCGGGGAATTGATAGCCCTGATCACGGGTGGCGCATTCATGGAGCCTTCGACGATGCAGTTCTTCTACGATCTCGGCGTCCCCGTTGTGAACGGCTACGGCCTCACCGAAGGCGGCACCGCGCTCACGTTGAACGATCTCAAACCTTTCCGCGCGGATACAGTTGGCAAGCCCCTCCCCGGCGTGGAGCTGCGCATTCTGAATCCCGACGCCGAAAGCGTTGGCGAAGTGGCCGTGCGCAGCAAGACTGTGATGTCCCATTATCTTGATGACCCCGAACTCACGTTGGAGACCATCGTCGATGGATGGCTTCTGA
>Ga0335081_10002596_pt1 | contig 28496 bp, 27 predicted proteins | sample Lox_Sample_35_FD_206713 | JGI IMG/M metagenome (GOLD analysis project Ga0335081, IMG submission 206713) | Soil microbial communities from Loxahatchee National Wildlife Refuge, Florida, United States - Lox_Sample_3.5 | ecosystem: Environmental > Terrestrial > Soil > Wetlands | place: USA...
GTGGGAGGCTGACGAGCGACCCGAACCGGAGCTCGTTAGGGCTGCTTCCTTCCGGACCTGACCCGGTTGGCGAGTGGCTCGTCCACCGCCAACCTCCCGGCTCCCTATATCGGCGGAACGGAACGGGAATGCAAGCGCCTGTGGACCATTTGTGCTAGCCGTTGTGTACGATCTTTCCCATCATTCGGTCCGAAAGGCCCCCTGATGTCACCACCTGCCTGGTCGCTGCACCCCCGGCTCGGGCAAGACACGGCCGCGGTCGGCGACCTTGCGCTGTCGCGCGTGCTGGCGATGAACGACGCCAACTATCCATGGCTCGTCCTGGTGCCGCGCCGACCCGGCGTCGTCGAGATCATCGATCTCGACGACGCTGCCCGCACCGAGCTCATGGCCGAGATCGCGCTCGTCGCCGCGGCGCTCAAGACGCACTCGCGCTGCGACAAGCTCAATGTCGCGGCGATCGGCAATGTGGTGGCGCAGCTGCATGTCCATGTGGTGGCGCGACGCAAGGACGACCTCGCGTGGCCGCGCCCGGTCTGGGGGGCGGCGCCGGCGCGTCCGTATGCGGCGGAAGAGCTGCAAGCATTCGCCGCTGCCTTGCGCCGCGCCATCGGGCTTGCGTGAGGGGGCGCGTCACCCGGTGTCAAGTTGCGCCGAATCCGCCGCCATGCGATTTTCGCCCCATCGACCGGAGACCCGCATGCCCTCCCGCCCCGATCTCGGGCCGAAACCGCACCTTGGATATACGGCAAGCCTGATCGATCGCGCCGCCCATCGGCGGAGCGAAGCGGCCGCGCTGGCGGCCGATCGGCGCGCCGGCGCCTACGTGGTGGGCGGCGAAATGATCATCACGCGCAGGCGCGCCGGCGGCGGCGAGCCGCTCTTTGCGCTCGCCGAAGCGCAGGCGCTCGCGCCCGCGCAGGAATGCGTGCTGTTGGGGTTCCGCGACGGCGCGCCGCAATTCGGTCTCGGCATCGGCAAGGAGGCGGCCGAGGCCCTCAAGGCGCGTGACGATTTCCTCGTCACCGATCTGCGCTCGATCGCGGTGCAGGGGCTGGTTGCGCCCGAGCACCTGCCGCCGCTCGCCGAGGCGAAAGCGCTGCTCGCCTGGCACGCGCGCCATCGCTTCTGTTCCAACTGCGGGGCGCCGACTGACCTGGCCGAGGCCGGCTGGAAGCGCGCGTGCCCGGCCTGCAAGGCAGAGCATTTCCCCCGCACCGATCCGGTGGTCATCATGCTGGCGGTGCGCGGCGAGCGATGCCTGCTCGGCCGTTCCGCGCGGTTCGCCTCGGCGATGTGGTCGTGTCTCGCCGGGTTCGTCGAGCCGGGCGAGAATATCGAGGAGGCCGTGCGGCGCGAGGTGCAGGAAGAGGCGGGCATCGTGTGCGGGCGCGTCGTCTACTTCGCGTCGCAGCCCTGGCCGTTTCCGATGTCGCTGATGATCGGCTGCCATGCCGAGGCGCTCACCGACGACATCAAGGTGGACGCGGCCGAGCTCGAAGGCGCGCGCTGGTTCGATCGCGACGAGGTCGCGCTGATGCTGCTGCGCCGCCATCCCGACGGGCTCGGCACGCCGCCCCCGGTGGCGATCGCGCATCACATCATCCGCGCCTGGGTCGAAGGGGAGGCGGGCAACTTTGGCTAGTGCCGCCCCGCGCATTCTGTGCACCGGCATCGCGGTGCTCGACGAAATCTTTCGCGTCGAGGAGTTTCCGCCTCCCGACGGCAAGGCGCAGGCGAGCGAGTTCGTCGCGGTCGGCGGCGGCTGCGCCGCCAATGCGGCGATCGCGATCGCGCGGCTCGGCGGGCAGGCGAGCTTTGCGGGTCCGCTCGGCGGCCCGCCCGGGAACGAGCCGGTCAGCGACCGCATCCTCACCGGGCTCGCGCGCGACGGCGTCGACTGCGCCGGTTGCGTGCGCGTCGACGGCGTCGCATCGGCGGTCTCGGCGATCTTCGTCAATGCGCGCGGCGAGCGCACCATCGCGACCTATCGCGATCAGCGACTCGATGTCGTAACGCCGCGCGATCCCGGTGCGCTCGCCGCCGCCGCCGATGCGGTGCTCGCCGACAACCGCTTCCCCAATTTCACGCTGCCGATCTGCCGGGCGGCGCTGCGGCGCGGCGTGCCGGTGGTGCTCGACGCCGACAAGCCGGCGCAGCCGAACGACCCCATGTTTGCGGCCTGCTCGCACGTCGTGTTCTCGGCCGAGGGTCTGCGCGCCACCATGCGGACCGATGATCTCGCGGCCGGGCTGCAGCGGTTCGGGGAACGCACCAATGCTTTCCTCGCCGTGACCGACGGCTCCGCGCCGGTGCTGTGGCGCGACGAAACGGACGCGATCCGTCGATTGCCCGTCTTTCGCATCGCCGCGGTCGACACGCTCGCGGCGGGCGATGTGTTTCACGGCGCCTTTGCGCTGGCGCTCATCGAAGGCCGCGACGCCGAGGGCGCGCTGCGCTTCGCCGCCGCGGCGGCCGGCCTCAAATGCACGCGCTTCGGCGGCAGCGCCGCCGCGCCGGCGCGGGCGGAGGTGGATGCGCTGCTGGCGGCCGGCGAGCAAGCGAGCGGCTGAGGTTTGGGACGGCGGTCGCGCGCAGCGGCCGGCCGGCAGCGTCCCGGGGGGGGAAAAGAGAGTTCGACGCTGTCGGCCTCGCCGCCGAACCTATTATTATAAAATATTATTCTCTTTTAGAACTACATAAGCCTTGAGAAAAGAATAAATATCCATACACTGGCTCCGAGCCAAAAGCCTTCATCTCACTGTCTGAGGTTGCGCAGCATGGACGCCATCGACCGGAAAATCCTCGCCGTGCTTCAGGAGGATGCCTCGCTCTCGGTTGCCGAGATCGGCAACCGGGTCGGGCTCTCCTCGACGCCATGCTGGAAGCGCATCCAGCGGCTCGAGGGCGATGGCGTGATCCAGAAGCGCGTCGCGGTCATCGACCAGGACAAGCTCGGGCTCGGCGTCACCGTGTTCGTATCGGTCGAGACCGAGGATCACTCGGAAGGCTGGCTGACGCGCTTCGCCCAGATCGTCGGTGCGATGCCGGAGGTGCTGGAATTCTACCGCATGGCCGGCGACGTCGACTACATGCTCCGCGTCGTGGTGCCCGACATTGCCGGCTATGACGCGTTCTACAAGCGATTGATCGCCGCCGTGCCGCTGAAGAACGTCACGTCGCGCTTCGCGATGGAGAAGATCAAGTCGACGACGGCGCTGCCGATTGCGTGACGGCCGTGCACGCTCATTGTTCAAGCATGATCTTTTCCGAAAACCGGTACCCACTTTTCGGGATCATGCTCTAGCAGCAGCCGCCCGCCGAGTTCAGCGACACCGAGCAGCTAAGGCGAGGGCGCAGGAAGAACTGGTCGCCCAGGTTAAGCGTGCCGGTGATCGTCCAGCCGATGGTCGGCTTGTACGCGTAGTGCGCCTCGCCCCAGACCAGCGATGAATTGGCGACCATGAGGGTGCTCGGAATGAAGCCCGTGACAGTGCCGCTGCGCGCCGTGCCGTTGAGCGTCTGGCTCCAGCCGATCGTCGCCTTCGTCCCGGTCGAATCGATGCAGACGCTCGACAGCGTGACCGTGAGGTTGGCAGAGGCAAGCGGATAGGCCACCGCGGTCGCCGCATTGAAGATGTTGGTGACGTCGCTCGATGCGACGTTCGACGCCTGCGCCGTCAGGTCGCTGACCGTGTGCGCGACGAGCGTGGTCTTGCGGTCGGCGCTGACCGCCTGCGAAATCTCGACGCCGCCGAGGTAGAGCGTCAGCATCAGCGGCAGCAGGATCGCGAACTCGATCGCCGAAACGCCGCGTTGATCGGCCGCAAAACCGCAAAGATTCTTGAGCAGCGTGAGACGTGTGCCTGGAAATGTCATGACGGGACGCCTCAATCGTACGGCTCGTTGCGGAACGCCGCGGTGGCGACCAGCAGGCGGCTGTTGCCCGCCATGTTCGCGAGATCGCTGAAGTTCCAGAGCGAGAAGTAGATCGGCCACTGATAGAACAGCTGCACGACGACGATGTCGCCCGGGCCGCCCGGGTTGTAGCCGAAATCGGCGGTGACCAGATTGCCTTTGTTGTCGAGCGGCGGCGTATAGCTGATGCTGCCGAAATTCGCATAGGTCTGCACGTTCACGTAGATGCCGTCCTGGCAGTCGAACAGGCCGACGATCTGCGCGCACACGGCATTCTTGAACGTGGTGGCGTTGAGGCCCTGGCTCTGCGCCTGGCCGGTGAGGATCAGTCGCGCCGAGTTGGCGACCGCCGTCTCCAATGTCTGGTCGGCGAAGAAGACGAGCGCCGTCTGCATGATGCCGAACATGAGCGCGAGGAACGGCAGCAGGATCAGCGCGAACTCGACCGCGGCTGCGCCGCCTTCGTGGCGCGCGAACCGCTGCGCCGAAACGAGCCGCGCGAACCGCCTCATCTTGCGCTTGATCTTGCTCCGCATCACCTCGAGCATGGGCGATATTTCCCGACGGCAAATTCCATGAGCGTTACGGATGCTTCGTCTTTTACTGAAAACTTATTGTCGAATTGTTTCGGTCGACGCCCATGCTGCGTGCGCCGCATTGAGATTGCGCTAACCAAGTCGCCGGGGCTGGCTGGACGCCAAGCCGACGCCAAGCCCGTGCCAAGTCCGCGCCAGGTCGGTGCCGTCAGTGCGCGCCCTGGGCGGCCGCGCCTTGCGCTTGCGCGGCGCGGGTGGCGGTCTGCTGGAGAGTCGCCTGGAAGTATTCAGGGCCATCGCCGAGCGTGATGCGGCGCTCGCAGTCGGGCGCGCAACTGTAGGACTCGCGATTGAGGCCGCGATAGACCACCACCACGTTGCCCCGCGCGCCCACCACCTCGATGTTGCGCTCGCTCAGCACCGCGCCGGTACGGTCGAGGGCGATCATGTTGGTCGTGCCGTAGCCCTTGCCGGTGATCACCAGAAGGCCGCCCGGCTGCACGGTCACGTCGGCGATCAGCGGATTGCCGATCACTATGGTGGCCACCTGCGCGGGCAGCTTGGTGATCGCGGCCTGATCGAGCAGCACCTTGATGGTGTCGGCGTACACTGGTCCGCTCATGACGGCCGCGAAAATAAGGACCGCGCCGGCAAGTCCCAGCGCGAGCCGGCGCCCGCGATACGCAAATCGTGCCGTCATCGGAACTCTCCGAACCATTACGCGGATCCGACGACCGCGATACGCACGGCCGCAGCGGAAAATACGCGATCGAGTTGACGCGAAAATGGTGAATGAATTGCAAAATCGCGCGCGACCGCCGCAGCACGGCGCGCTGAAGTCGTCGCGCGGTGCTGCGGCGCCCCCTGCGGCTCGCCTCTTCCCGCGCCCGCTCCGATGCCGCAAGCGCCCGTTAACCATCACCGTAAGATCGGCGGAGCCCGCGGTTTTGCGCGGGCCGATTAACCGGGAAGCAACAGCGCGGGGATAGCGTCGGGCGAGGTCCTGATCGGCCGGGAAACAAACGGCCGCGTGGGCCGAGCTCAGACAGCCACGTGGATCCAGGAGTAGTTCATGAAGACCCTTGTGCAGTTCGCGAAGGACGAGTCCGGTGCGACCGCGATCGAATACGGCCTCATCGCGGCCGGCATTTCGGTTGCCATCATCGCCGTCGTCAACTCGCTCGGCGGCCAGCTGAAGAACACGTTCTCGAGCGTGTCGAGCCAGCTCGGCAACGCCGGCAAGTAAGCTCGCCCATTCGCCTCTCCGAGGGCCTCGGCGACGCCGGGGTCCTTTTTGTTTTTACACTTGTGCTTCAGGTGTTTGCCAGCGCGGCAACCATTCTTTCATGATAGCGCGCATTTGCCGTAACAATACCCGGAAATCCGGGGGTCGCTCTTTACTCATCCTTTTAACTTCTCCGGCATAACGCACGACAGTGTCGGCGGAAATCCGCCGATAACCTTGGGAGAGCAACATGTCTGTGTTCAAGCGTTTCCTGCGTGACGAGAGCGGCGCTACCGCGATCGAATACGGCCTCATCGCGGCCGGCATTTCCGTCGCGATCATCGCGACCGTCAACACCCTCGGTGGCCAGCTCAAGAACACGTTCTCGAGCGTGTCGAGCCAGCTCGGCAACGCCGGCAAGTAACCGCCGCCGCATCAGCTTAGAACGGCCCCGCCCTCGTGAGCGGGGCCGCTTCTTTTTTGGCGGCGCCGCGCGCGGTCAGGCGTCACGGAGGCGCCAGAACGGCGGCTCTTTACACTCCGTTGTGAGGTCTCGCGGTATCGTCCCGGCGGGTTCGGATCCTGCACGTCAGCTCGGGAGGGCGGCATGTCCATCTTCGTCCGCGGCTGCTCGACGGGTCACGCAATCGGCAAGTCAAGCTCCTCGCGGGCATGACCAAATTCCGCGACAGCGATCGGATCGGTGCACGAGTCGACATATGATGAACCTGCTCATCGATGCGGCGCGGCTGATGATTTTTCCGACCGTGATGGCGTTCGCGGCATCGAGCGACTTCTTCACGATGACGATCTCGAATCGGATTTCTCTCATCCTGGTCGGGGGTTTCGTGGCGCTGGCGGTGGGAACCGGGATGCCCTTCGGCGAGATGCTGGATCACGCGGGCGCCGGAGGTCTCGTGCTCGCGGTGACGTTCACGTTCTTTCTGTGCGGCTGGGTCGGCGGCGGCGATGCCAAGCTCGCGGCTGCGACCGCGCTGTGGCTCGGTTGGGCGCATCTCCTCGACTACCTGCTCTACGCATCGATCATGGGCGGCGTGCTCACCGTTGCGTTGATCGAATTCCGCAAGTTTTCGATGCCGTCCGTGCTCACCGGCAAGGATTGGGCGGAGCGGCTGCACAAGCCGGGCGGCGGCGTGCCCTACGGCATCGCGCTCGCGGTCGCGGCGCTGGTGGTCTATCCGTCCACGATCTGGATGCAGGCGCTCCAGCACTGAGCGTAAGCAAGCACCGGAGCGAGCGACGGAAACCGTCGATTAGCTTCATTTAGATACGCCTCATTAACCATGAATTGACGTTTGGCTGGTGAAATCCCGCCAAGGCGGCCGGCTGGCCGCGGCGTCACGTGGGAAGTGAAGCGTATGAAAGCCGCGCGTCTTGTTGTTCTTGGTATCGCGCTCGCCGCCGGCGGGCTCGCGGCCGTTCTGGCCGGCGGGTTCGGCGGGCCGTCCGCCCCGCCGCCGGCGCCCGCTCCGCAGATCGCCACCGCCGATGTGCTGGTTGCCGCAAAGGACGTCGGCATCGGAACGGCGCTGGCAGCCGCGGACCTGCAGTGGCAGACCTGGCCGGCCTCGGCGGTCAACGCGGCCTTCATTCGCAAGAACGAGCATCCCGACGCGATCCAGCAATATGTCGGCGCGATCGTCCGCGTCCCGATGGCGGCGGGCGAGCCCGTGCGCGACAACAAGGTGATCCACGCCAAGGGCTCCGGTTACCTGGCGGCAATCCTGCCGTCGGGCATGCGCGCCTACTCGACCGAGATTTCCGCCGAGACGGGGGCGGGCGGCTTCATCCTGCCGAACGACCGCGTCGACGTGATCCTGTCGCGCCGCGATCGCGAAGCCGAAAAGGTAACCGGCGTCGAGTCGCACATCAGCGAGACGATTCTCAGCGACGTGCAGGTGCTCGCCATCGACCAGGTGGTGCAGGAAAAGGAAGGCCAACGCGTGGTGGTCGGCAAGACCGCGACGCTCGAGCTGACGCAGCGCCAAGCCGAGCTCCTCGCCGCCGCGCGCCAGACCGGCACCCTGTCGCTCACGCTGCGCAGTCTCGTCGACGCCAAGGCCAAGCAACCCATTGAAGACCTCAGGCCGGCGCGCAATCGCCTCAACACCATCCGGTTCGGGGTCTCGACCTCGATCCTTGCCAGATGAAATTCGCGGAAAGGACTAGCGACATGGCTTACAGGGCGCTGATCCGCATCGCGGCGCTGGCGGCTGTCGTCGCGCTGGCGCCGACCTCGCTCGATCGCGCCGGCGCCGCCGAGCTCGGTGTCGATGCACGGCTGCCCGCGGCGCACATTGCTGCGCAGCCGGGCGTGCACGTCAGTCCGCAACCGGGCGTGCAAGTGGCGGCGAGCGACGCCGGCTCGAGCTTCATTCCGCTCGGCGTCGGCAAATCAGTGGTGATCGATCTGCCGGGTGACGTCAAGGACGTGCTGGTCGCCGATCCCAAGATCGCCAATGCGGTCGTGCGCTCGGCGCGGCGTGCCTACCTGATCGGCGTCGCGGTCGGGCAGACCAGCGTGTTCTTCTTCGACGCGCAGGGCCGGCAGCTCGCCGGCTTCGACATCGCGGTCACGCGCGACCTCAACGGCGTGCGCGCGGCGCTGCGGCAGATGTTTCCCGATGCCGATCTGCGCATCGAAGGCGTCGGTGACGGGGTCGTGCTGTCGGGCACGCTGTCGAGCCCGATCGAGGCGCAGCAGGCCTTCGACGTCGCGACGCGCCTGGCCGGCGACGGCAAGGTCGTCAACGCCATCGTCGTGAAAGGGCGCCAGCAGGTGATGCTCAAGGTGACGGTCGCGGAGGTGCAGCGCAGCATCATCAAGCAGCTCGGCATCAACCTCAATGGATCGCTCGGCCAAGGAACCGCCGTGCTCAATTTCACCACCAGCAATCCGTTCAGCGCCTTCGGTCAGTCCCTCGCCAGCTCGGCGTTCACCGGCGTGTTCGGCCAGAGCGGCAACACGAGCGCGACGCTGCAGGCGATGGAGCGCGCCGGCGTGATCCGCACGCTCGCCGAGCCGACGTTGAGCGCGATCTCGGGCGAGAGCGCGACGTTCCTCGCCGGCGGCGAGTTTCCTATCCCTGCCGGCCTGAGCTGCGACACCACCAAATCGCCGCCCCTTTGCCAGGCGAGCATCGAATTCAAGAAGTTCGGCGTCAGCATGAACTTCACCCCGGTGGTGCTGTCGGAGGGCCGCATCAGCCTCAAGGTGATGACCGAGGTGTCCGACCTGTCGAACGACAACGCGCTGTCGCTGACGGTGCCGGGCGCGTCGCAGAACGTCACCATTCCGTCGATCCGCGTTCGCCGCGCCGACACGACGGTCGAGATCCCGTCCGGCGGCTCGCTCGCCATGGCGGGCATGATCCAGGAACAGACCAAGCAGGCAATCAACGGCATTCCCGGCCTGCAGCAGCTTCCGGTCCTCGGCGCGCTCTTCCGCAGCCGCGACTACGTCAACAACCAGACCGAGCTCATGATCCTCGTCACGCCCTACGTGGTGCACGCGGTGGCGCAGAAGGACCTGTCGCGGCCGGATGACGGCTATGCCGACGTGACCGACCCCGCGCAGATCCTGATGGGGCGGCTCAATCGCATCTACGGGGTCACCGGCGGGGTCAACCCGAACCGCACCTACAACGGCCATTTCGGCTTCATCATGAATTGAGCGGTCGAGGAGACGGAGTCGATGACAACCGTGGTGGGCGCGATCGTCAGGTGCGGCGAAAAGGCCGGTCGCTTCGCGGCAGCCGCGGCGCTCGCCGTCTCGCTCGCCGGCTGCTACACGACGCACGCGACGGTCGACGCGGTGCCGAGCGACTATCGCCAGCGCCATCCGATCACGCTGCAGGAAGGCACGCGCACCGTCGAGCTCTTTATCGGCTCGAGCCGCGGCGAGCTCACCCCGGCGCAGCGCGCCGACGTGCTGGCGCTGGCGCAACGGTGGAAGCGCGAGGCGACCGGCGGCATCGTGATCGACGTGCCGACCGGCACGCCGAACGAACGCGCCGCCGCCGATGCGGTGCACGAGATCAGCTCGATTCTGACCTCCGCCGGGGTGCCGGCCAGTGGCCTTCTGCTGCGTCCGTATCGGCCGACGAATCCCGGCCGGCTTGCGACCATCAAGCTCACCTATCCGCGCATCACCGCGCAGGCGGGCCCGTGCGGACTGTGGCCGCATGATCTTGGCCCGGCAGACGCCGCGGAATACGCGCAGAACAAGCCCTATTGGAACCTCGGCTGCGCGACCCAGCGCAATCTCGCCGCGATGGTCGACAATCCGGCCGATCTGGTGCAGCCGCGCGGCGAGACGCCGGCCTACGAGGCGCGGCGCGCGGTGGTGCTCGACAAGTATCGCAAGGGCGAGAGCACGGCTACCAATTATCCGAACGATAACAAGGGCAAGATCAGCGACGTCGGGAACTGACATGAAGCTTTCCATGCAGACCGCCGAAACGATCGATGCCGCGCCCGCGCCGACCGAGCGCGACGACTATATCGCGCCCGCCCCGCGCGTCTCGATTCAGGCGTTCTGCGCCAGCGTCGAGACCGCCGCATCGGTGCAGGCCGCGGCCGAGGATCGCCGCATGGCGAAGGCGCATCTGCGCGTCCAGATGGGCGGCATCGCGGCCGCGGTCGAGGCTTATCGCAACTCGCCGACGCCCAATGTCATCGTGATCGAGACCGAAACGCGCGCGGACGATTTGATTGCCGGGCTCGACGAGCTTTCAGAGGTCTGCGACGAAGGCACGCGCGTCATCGTGATCGGACGCTTCAACGACATCGTGCTCTACCGCGAGCTGATGCGGCGCGGGGTGAGCGAGTATCTGATGGGGCCGGTCCGAGCCATCGACGTGGTGGGCGCCGTGTGCGGGCTGTTCTCGGCGCCCGACGCCAAGCCGGTCGGGCGCATCCTCGCGGTGGTCGGCGCCAAGGGCGGCGTCGGCGCCTCGACGGTCGCGCACAACGTCGCCTGGGCGATCGCGCGCGATCTCTCGCTCGATTCGGTGGTGGCCGATCTCGACCTCCCGTTCGGTACCGCCGGGCTCGACTACAATCAGGACCCGCCGCAGGGCGTCGCCGACGCGGTGTTCTCGCCCGACCGCATCGACACGGCCTTCATCGATCGCCTGCTGTCGAAATGCACCGACCATCTGAGCCTGCTCGCCGCGCCGGCGACGCTCGATCGCGTCTACGACTTCACGGCCGAGGCTTTCGAGCCGGTGTTCGACGCGCTGCGGGCGACGGTGCCTTGCGTCGTGCTCGACGTGCCGCACATGTGGACGGCCTGGACCAAGCGCGTGCTGATCGGCGCCGACGACATCCTGATCGTCGCCGCGCCCGACCTCGCCAATCTGCGCAACGCCAAGAACATGGTCGACATGCTGCGCGGCGCCCGTCCGAACGACCGCCGTCCGCTCTACTGCCTCAACCAGGTCGGCATCCCCAAGCGTCCCGAAATCAAGCCGGCTGATTTCGCCAAGGCGCTCGAGGACGATCCCATCGTGGTCATTCCGTTCGAGCCGCCGGTGTTCGGGACGGCATCGAACAACGGACAGATGATCGCGGAGGTGGCGGCCGGTCACCGCACCGCGGAAATGTTCCGCACGCTCGCGCAGGTGCTCACCGGGCGCGCCGCCATCAAGAAGAAGAGCAACAATCTGTTCGGGCCGCTGATCGGGAAGCTGCTGGGCTAGGCGTTTTCGGGTGAACGTAGGCTGCCCGCGCTGGACGATGCGGGCGGGGTTTCGGTCGGAGCGGGGAGTAGGTCGTGTTCGGTAAGCGTTCGGTTCCGGGAGCTGACGTTGGCAGCGCGTCCGCCGCGCCTGCGCGCCTGACGCCGGCGCCGACGCCGGCGCCCACCCCGCCCGTGCAAGCCGACGCGGATCAAGGCGGGCGCACGGCCTTTCCGTCCGCCGGGCTCGCGGCGCCGCTCGTTCCCGCGCCGGTGCCGCAGGCCGGGCGCGTCGTCGGCGCCAACCACAGCCCGGCGCCGCCGATCGGCGCGAACGATGCGCGCAAGTCGGACGGCTACTACGAGACCAAGGGCGCCGTCTTCGGCGCCCTGATCGAGGCGATCGACCTCGCCCAGCTCGCCAAGCTCGACGCCGACTCGGCGCGCGAGGAAATCCGCGACATCGTCAACGAGATCATCGCGATCAAGAACATCGTGATGTCGATTGCCGAGCAGGAAGAGCTGCTCGACGACATCTGCAACGACGTCCTCGGCTACGGTCCGCTCGAGCCGCTGCTCGCGCGCGACGACATCGCCGATGTGATGGTGAACGGGTCCGGCACCGTCTATATCGAGGTCGCCGGCAAGATCCAGCGCACGCCGATCCGCTTCCGCGACAACCACCAGCTCCTCAACATCTGCCAGCGCATCGTCAGCCAGATCGGCCGCCGGGTCGACGAATCCTCGCCGATCTGCGACGCGCGCCTGCCCGACGGCTCGCGCGTCAACGTCATCGTGCCGCCGCTGGCGATCGACGGGCCGGCGCTCACCATCCGCAAGTTCAAGCGCGACAAGCTCACGCTCGAGCAGCTCGTGCGCTACGGCTCGATCACGCCGGAGGGCGGCGAGATCCTCAAGATCATCGGCCGCTGCCGCGTCAATACGCTGGTGTCGGGCGGCACCGGCTCGGGCAAGACGACGCTGCTCAACTGCCTCACCCGCTACATCGACGACGACGAGCGCGTCATCACCTGCGAGGACGCCGCCGAGCTGCAGCTGCAGCAGCCGCACGTGGTGCGCCTGGAAAGCCGCCCGCCCAACCTCGAAGGCGAGGGCCAGATCACCATGCGCGATCTCGTGCGCAACTGCCTGCGCATGCGACCGGAACGCATCATCGTCGGCGAGGTGCGCGGACCCGAGGCGTTCGACCTGCTGCAGGCGATGAACACCGGCCACGACGGGTCGATGGGCACGCTGCACGCCAACAATCCGCGCGAGGCGCTGTCGCGCCTCGAATCGATGATCACCATGGGCGGGTTCACGCTGCCGTCGCGCACCATCCGCGAGATGATTTGCGCCTCGGTCGACGTGGTGATCCAGTCGGCGCGCCTGCGCGACGGCTCGCGCAAGATCACGCACATCACCGAGGTGATGGGCCTCGAGGGCGATGTGATCATCACGCAGGACCTGTTCGTCTACGATCTGCTCGGCGAGGACGCGGCCGGCAAGCTGATCGGGCGGCACCGCTCGACCGGCATCGGCCGTCCGCGCTTCTGGGAGCGCGCGCGCTACTACGGCGAGGAAAAGCATCTCGCCAAAGCGCTCGACGCCGCCGAGAAGGCGACCGCGAATTGATGACGTAAGGTCTCCCCGGCAATGTCGATGCAGCACCTCGCCCTGTTCTTTCTCGCCGCCGCGGCGGTCGGCGGCGTCGCCTGGGTTTTCCTCTATCCGCTCCTGTCCGGCGAGCGGCAGGCCGAGAAGCGCGTGCAGAACGTCGCGAAGGCCGACCGCGTCGCCACCAAGGCGGCGGCGCGGTCCGCGCCGAAGCTGCGCCGCAACGAGCTGGAGGAGACGCTCAAGGAACTCGAGTCACGCCGCAAGAAGCAGAAGAATCCGCCACTCTCGGTACGCATCGAGCAGGCCGGGCTCTCCTGGTCGAAGCAGCAGTTCATGATCGGCTCGGGCGTGCTCGGCGTCCTGGTGTTCGTCGGCGTGCTCTTCGTCGGCGGCGGCCTGCTCGGCGCCGCCGGGCTCGCCTTCGCCGCGGCTTTCGGCCTGCCGCGCTGGGTCCTGTCCTATCTCAAGAAACGCCGGCACAACAAATTCCTGGAAAACTTTCCCGATGCCGTCGACATCATCGTGCGCGGCATCAAGGCGGGCCTGCCTTTGTACGACTCGATGAAAGTCATCGTCGCCGACGCGCCGGAGCCGATCAAAACCGAGTTCCGCGCCATCGTCGAGACGCAGACCATCGGCCTTCCGCTCGGCGAAGCCTGCGGCCGGCTCTATCAGCGTGTGCCGCTGCCCGAGGCGAATTTCTTCGGCATCGTGATCGGCATCCAGCAGAAGTCCGGCGGCAACCTGTCGGAGGCGCTCGGCAACCTGTCGCGCGTGCTGCGCGACCGCAAGAAGATGAAGGCGAAGATCAGGGCGATGTCGATGGAGGCGAAAGCCTCCGCCGGCATCATCGGCAGCCTGCCGATCCTGGTGATGGGAATCGTCTACATCACCAGTCCCGACTACATCGAGCTCTTGTGGACCACGCCGGTCGGCCGGCTGCTGCTTGCCGGCTCCGCCGTATGGATGCTGATGGGCATCATGGTGATGAAGAAAATGATCAACTTCGATTTCTGACCATGCTCCAGCTGCTGATCGACAAGCTGCACAACCCGCATTTCCTCGCGATGCTGTTCGCCGCCGTCGCCGCGATCGCCACGGTCGTGACGCTCGCCATGCCGATGCTCGCGGGCGACACGCTGGAAAAGCGCATGAAATCCGTCGCGCTCGAGCGCGAGAAGATGCGCCAGCGCGAGCGCGAGCGGATGGCGCGGCAGGAGAAGGTCACGCTGCGCACCTCGCCCAAGGCCTACATGCAGACGGTGGTCGAGCAATTCAACCTCACCAAGTGGGTCGGGCAGGAGGCGGCACGCGAGAAGCTGATGCAAGCCGGCTACCGCGGGCAGGGGCCCTACGTGGCGTTCCTGTTCTTCCGCATGGTGGTGCCGCTCGCCATGCTGGCGGGCTCGCTCGTCTACGTCTTCCTCATTGCGCACCTCGACCTTGCGCCGAGCCTCAAGCTCGGGCTCTGCCTGCTCGCGACCTATGTCGGCATGCAGCTGCCGTTCCTCTTTCTCAAGAACAAGATCCAGCACCGCAAGCTGTCGATCATGCGCGCGTTTCCCGATGCGCTCGACCTGCTGCTGATCTGCGTCGAGTCGGGCATGTCGATCGAGGCCGCGTTCCGCCGGGTGAGCGAGGAAATCGGCTCGCAATCGATCCCGCTGTGCGAGGAGCTCACCCTGACGACCGCCGAGCTCTCCTACTTGCCGGATCGGCGCCAGGCCTACGAGAACCTCGCCAAGCGCACCGACCTCGACGGCGTCAAGGCGGTCTGCCTCGCCCTGCAGCAGGCGGAGCGCTACGGCACGCCGATGGCGCAGACCCTGCGGGTGATGTCGCAGGAGAACCGCGACATGCGCATGTCCGAGGCGGAGAAGAAGGCGGCCGCCTTGCCGCCCAAGCTGACGGTGCCGATGATCGTGTTCTTCCTGCCGGTCCTGTTCGTGGTGATTCTCGGACCGGCCGCCATCAAGGCGATCGCCGCGTTCAGTTGATGACGTTGTCGCCGCGGTCTTGCGCCGTACGCTTGCGGCTCGTCTTCTTGTTCGCGCTCCGCGGTGCGTCGGCCGTCGAGGCGATCTTCGCCCAGTCGTTGTGATCGGTCATCATCTGCTTGAGATAGGCGACGTTGGCGGCCGCCTCGTCGGGCGGAAGGTCGGCGCGGGCGATGCTTTCGGCCTCGGCAAAGCGGCCCTGCAAGCCGACGACCAGCGCGAGGTTCTGCCGCACCCGCGGATCGGCGCCGGGCTGCACGACCGCGCGGCGCAGTGTCGCCTCGGCCTTGGGCAGGTCGCGCGAAAGCGCGTAGGACAGGCCGAGATTGGACAGCACCGACGGCTCGTCGGGAACGATCTTGAGTGCGCTCGAATAGTAGCGCTGCGCGTCCTCGTGGCGGCCCATCTGGTCGAGCACCGCGCCTTGCGCCGATAGAATCCGCCAGTCGGGCTGGTCGGGCGAATGCGCGCGGTTGAGCACGTCGAGCGCCTGGGCGTAGTTGCCGACGGCGGCGAGGGCCCGGCCGTAGGCGCCGAGCACGGCCTTGTCCTCGGGGTGATGCATCGAGGCCTGTTCCAGCACGGCGACGGCCTGCGCGCGTTCGCCGAGGGCGTTGAGCGCGCGCGCATAGGCGATCGCCGCGTCGCGATCGGCCGGATTGGCGCGGTAGCGCGCGCCCTGCGCCGCGGCCTCGCGCCGCCAGTCATCGTCGGTGTGCGGGGGCGCGCTCGTGGCGATGGAGCCGGTCAGGTCTCGGCCGCCGGTGGTGACGCAGCCTGCGCCCGTGAGGGCCACGCAACCAAGCAGGGCGGCACTTGCAAGCAGCCGGGCGGTGCGGCCGGGAGGTCGACGCATTGCCATCATTCACTCCGCCGGGCCTTGCGCAGCCCGACGCTGCCCGGTCGCGGCGAGTAGTAGAACGTTAACCCTAACGGTTGGTTAAGGCGGGCCGCTCGCTCAGAACGCCACGCGCGCGGTCGCCCTCAGCGTGTGCGTCAGCGGGCTGTCGGTGCCGATGGTGGCGCCGTATTCGAAATCGAGCGAGGTGACGCCGCTGTCGCGCGCCCGCACGCCGATCGCGGTGGTGAGCAGGTCATGGCTCGCGGCGCTCTGGATCAGGCCATAGGTGATCCCCGGGCCGATATCCGTGTAATACATCGGCTGATTGAGGCCGCCGTCGAGCTCATGGCGGTACTCGGTGCGCAGCGTCGGCGTGAGCATGCCCCAGGACGTCGTGATGTCGTAGAAGGTACGCACGCCGAGCACCGCCGACGTCGTGTTGAAGCTCGTCATGCCGAAGGTGAGCCCCTGGTTGTTCGGAGCCTGCTCCGAATAGGCGCCGAGGCTCGCGGTCATGAACTCGGCGCGCAGGTAGGGCATGAACTTCCATGGATCGAGCTTGATCTCGGTGCTGATGCCGAGCGAGCCGAACCAGGTGCCGCCGGTGCGTTCGCCGGTGACCGACGTGCTGTCGATCGTGACGAAACGCTGGTTGTTGAAATCGAGGTAGCCGTAGCCGATGAGGCCGTCGACGAACCACGCGCGGACCGGCTGGTAGCTTGCATAGACGGTGCCGCTCAGGCTGCGGCCGTCGCTGCTCGTCCCGAAGCTGCCGATGTCGGTGTGGTCCGATCCGTAGCCGAACGCGGCGCCGACGATGAGCTGGTCGAGAAGGCGCACGTCGACGCCGGCCGTCACGCCGGCGGTGGAGAAGCGGTTGTCGACTGAAAGGCCATTGACGCTGGTCGAGCCGAGCTGGATCGAGCCGCCCGCCCAGACCGCGAAGATCGGCGCCCACCAGCGGTCCTTCGTGCATTGCTCGGACGGCATGCGCGCCGCCGTCGCGGGGGGCGGGGCGGGGGCCGCGGCGTTCGGGCCGGGCTGCTCGAGCAGCGGGCGGGTCGCCGCGGTCGAGAGGTTGATATCCATGTTGACCGCACAGGGATCGAAATCGTCGTGCAGCCCTTCGAGGTGCTGCATGATGTTGCCGATCTGCGCACCGGCGAAGCGCCGCGTCGCGGCCGCCTGGGCGGCGACGAGGCCCTGCACGTCGGGATCGAGGCTCGGGTCGGGCCGCGCGGTCCCGACCGTGTAGCTGCGGCTGCCGAAATCGCCGTTGCTGTCGCGCGCCAGGATCGTGAAGCTGAAGTTTCCAAGCGCGCTCGGCGTGCCGGAGATCTGTCCGGTGTTGGGGTTGAGCGACAGCCCAGGCGGCAGCGCGCCTGACGAAACCGTGTAGGTATAGGGGCTGTTGCCGCCCGTCGCCGCCACCGTCTGCCGATACGGGATGCCTTGCGGCGCGGCCGGAAGGCTCGCCGGATCGACGGTGAGCGAGCTGGTGCCGATGTTGACCGCATAGGAGCGGCTTCCCGTATTGCCGTTGCTGTCGCGCGCCTGCACGGTGAACAGCGATTGACCGGTGCCGCTCGGCGTGCCGGTGATTGCGCCGGTCGCCGCATTGAGGGCAAGGCCCGCCGGCAGCGTGCCGGTCGTGACCGTGTACGTATAGGGCGCGGTGCCACCCGTTCCGACCACCGTCTGGTTATAGGCCGTCCCCTGCGAGCCGTTCGGCAGGGCGGCGGGATTGACGGTCAGCGAATTGGTGCCGACGTTCATCGTATAGGCGCGGCTGCCGGTATTGCCTTTGCTGTCGAGCGCCGAGATCGTGAAAGTCGATGGTCCGCTGCCGGTCGGCACGCCCGTGATGGCGCCGGTCGACGGGTTGAGCGAGAGGCCCGCCGGCAGCGCGCCGGCGGAGACCGAGAACGTGTAGGGCCCGGTGCCGCCGACCGCGCTGACAGTCTGGTTGTAGGCGACGTTCTGCGTGCTCGCCGGCAGGCTCGCCGGATTCACGGTGAGCGAAATGGTGCCGATGTTCAGCGAATAGGCTTGGCTGCCGGTATCGCCCTGCGTGTCGATTGCCAGGATCGTGAAGTTGAAAACGCCGCCCGCCGTTGGCGTGCCGCTGATCGCACCGGTCGCCGGATTGAGCGAGAGCCCGGTCGGCAGCGCGCCGCTGCTGACCGAGTAGGTGTACGGACTGTTGCTGCCTGAGGCCGTGACGGTCTGGCTGTAGGGGACGTTCTGCGTGCCGGCCGGCAGGCTCGCGGGACTCACCGTCAGGATGTTGGTGCCGACATCGAGCGTGTAGGCGCGCGCACCCGAATTGCCGAGCTGGTCGCTCGCCTGGATGGTGAAATTGTACGAGCCGCCCGCCGTCGGGGTGCCGCTGAGCACGCCGCTGCCGGAATTGAGCGAGAGGCCCGGCGGCAGCGAGCCGGACAGCACAATGTAGTTGTAAGGACCAGTGCCGCCGCTCGCGCTGATGGTCTGGCTGTACGCGACATTCTGTGTGGCGGGCGGCAGGCTCGATGGGCTGATCGCGAGCGGCGGGGGAGAGATGACCAGCGTGTACGCGGTCGAGCCGGTGACATTGGTGCCGCTGGTCGCCGTGATCGTGAAATTGTACGTGCCGGCGGCCGTCGGTGTGCCCGAGAGCGGCACGCCTGCCGCTGTGGCCGGCCCGCCGCCGAGCGTCAATCCCGGCGGCAGCGCGCCCGCGGTCACCGCGTATGTATAGATATCGTCGGCGTCGGTGCTGCTGGGATTGCTGTCGTCGCCGTCACTGTCGTTGGCGATGATCAGCTGATTATAGGGTGATCCTTGCTGTCCCGAGGGGAGGGAGGAAGGATTGACCACGACCGCCTGTGACCACGCGGGGCCGGCAAACAGCACGATGCCAGCGAGCAGGAGCAACAAAATGCTGGCGCGCGCCATGGGGCCGGCAATGACCCGGTTTGCAAGAGAAAACATTTGGCGGGCCGCCGCAAAGACCAGAAAGGATGACGGCGATGGTTACGGAATATGGTTAAGGGCTGGTAAAATAGTCTTGCGGCAACCCGCAAGCCGATCGTGTCGTCACGCGCTTAGTATCTGATAGACAAGGAGGATTGCCGTTCCACCGGGCGCCATGCGATGGTCCTCACGTGAATGGGCGGCGTCCGCATCGGGGCGACGCGGTAACCAATGAGGCGAATCGAAAATGACGTCGGCGATCACTCACGCAGTTTTGGCGAGCGAAGCCGCCGCGCCGGCAGCGTTTGCGCCGCCGCGCCATCGAACCTGAGGATCGCGCGCCATGCCCCCTATTTTCGCCGCGCCGGGCACCGCCGCCGTTCCTATCCACTGTGTCACGGCCGCGACCTGGCCAGCGGTCCGTGCCGGACTCGATGCGGCGGCGCGCGCCTTCGCGGACGCGGCCGGCTTCGCGCCGCGGTCCGGCCGGCATCTGCTGCTGCCGGCACCCGATGGCAGCGTTTCCGCCGTGTTGCTCGGGCTCGATGCGGAGGATAAGCCTTCGCACGATCCGTTCGCGCCGGGACGGCTGCCCGGTCTGCTGCCGGATGGGACCTATCGTTTCGCCGATCCGCCGCTCGATGCGCGCCTCGCGGCGCTCGCCTTCGCGCTCGGCGCCTATCAATTCGCGCGTTACCGCAAGCGCGATGCCAAGGACGTTCGCCTGGAAATCCCGCAGAGTGTCGATGGCGAGGAGCTTTCGCGCATCGTCGAGGCCGTCTTCCTCGCGCGCGACCTCATCAACACGCCGGCGAACGACATGCGTCCGGCCGAGCTGGAGGCGGCGGCGCGGCAGGTGGCCGAGCAACACGGCGCCGCGATCAATTCAGTGATCGGCGACGATCTCTTGGCGCAGAACTTTCCGCTCATCCACGCCGTCGGCCGCGCCGCCAAGGCGGCGCCGCGCCTGGTCGACCTGCGCTGGGGCGACGAGGCCGCGCCCAGGGTGACGCTGGTCGGCAAGGGCGTTTGCTTCGACAGCGGCGGGCTCGACATCAAGCCCGACAGCGCCATGCTGCTGATGAAGAAGGACATGGGCGGCGCCGCGAGCGTGCTTGCGCTCGCGCAGATGATCATGGCGCGCGGCCTCAAGCTGCGTCTGCGCGTGCTGATCCCGGCGGTCGAGAATTCGATTTCCGGCGATGCGTTCCGGCCGCGCGACGTCTATCGCTCGCGCAAGGGACTGACCGTCGAGGTCGGCAACACGGATGCCGAAGGCCGCCTCATCCTCGCCGATGCGTTGGCGCTCGCCGACGAGGAGACGCCCGATCTCCTGGTCGACATGGGTACGCTGACGGGCGCCGCGCGGGTCGCGCTCGGGCCGGACGTGCCGCCGTTCTATACGCATGACGAGGAGCTTGCCGTGGCGATCGCGCGCCACGCCCACGCCGAGAACGACCCGCTGTGGCGGCTGCCGCTGTGGCCCGCCTACGACGCCATGCTCGATTCCAAGGTGGCGGACTTGAGCAATATCGGCACCGGCGGCTTCGCCGGCTCGATCATCTGCGCGCTGTTTCTCAACCGCTTCGTCGCCGCCGCCAAGGCCTGGCTGCATGTCGACATCTACGCCTGGACGCCGTCGGCCAAGCCGGGCCGGCCCGAGGGCGGCGAATGCCAGGCGGCGCGCGCGGTCTATTCCTATCTCGCGGCGCGCTACGGCTAGGGGATGAGCGCGCAAGCGAGCGGCGGGTTCGATCCGCGCGTGACGCCGGCGCGGTCCGACCTCGCGGCGGCGCATTTGCGGGGCAAGGTCGCAGCCGCGCGCTTCGTCGAGGGCGTCGAGCGCGAGGTGCGCGACGAGAGCGCGCCGCTGCGGTGCGAGCCGGCCCCCGATGCGCCGCTCGACACCGAGGCGCTCAAGGGCGAGCGCGTCACGGTCTACGAGACCAACGAGGAAGGCTGGAGCTGGGGCCAGCTGGCGGCCGATGGCTATGTCGGGTGGCTGCCCACCAATGCGCTCGGGCCGCCCGGCCCGCCCGCCACGCATTGGGTGTGCGCCCTGCGCACGCTGGCGTTTCCCGGCCGGTCGATCAAGCTGCCGCCGGTTGCCGGCTTCTCGCTCGGCTGCCGGCTCGTGGTGACGCGAAACGAGGGTCCGTTCGCGGTGACGCCGTCGGGCTACGTGCCGGCGCGCCATCTGACGCCAGTTGCCGCGGCCGAACCCGACTTCGTGGCGGTCGCCGAACGCTTCATCGGCGTGCCCTATCTGTGGGGCGGCAAGACCAGCCTCGGCATCGACTGTTCCGGTCTGGTCCAGATCGCGCTGACGGCCGCCGGTATCGCCTGCCCGCGCGACAGCGACATGCAGGAGCGCGCGCTGGGCGGGACGACAGCGCCGGATCCCGCCGGTCTGCGGCGCGGCGATCTCGTCTTCTGGAAAGGTCACGTCGCGATCGTGCGCGGTGCGGCGACGCTGGTGCACGCCAACGCGCACCACATGGCGGTCGCGGTCGAGCCGGTCGTCGAGGCGGTGCAGCGAATCGCGGCTGACGGCAGCGGCATCATTGCGGTCAAGCGCATGCCGCAGGGCGCAGCGACGCCGTGATGCCGCTCGACTTCAAGTCGAGTGGGCCATAGGATGCCAGCGGCCGACGCCTCGATGGAGGTTTCCATGTTGCGCGCTCAATCGGCATTCGCGTCCGCAATCCTTGCTGCACTCGCGGGAGCGTCCGGCAACGCCGTCGCGCAAACCGGCTGCCAGCCCACGATCATGCAACCATGCACGAACGCGCCGGCGCGGACCGCCAATCCGGCGCCGGGCCAGAAGAAAACGACGCAGGCCGACGACGACAGCAACGAGCCCAAGGACCACTCGCCGCGCATCCAGATCGACAAGGACACCACATTCCGATTCGGCACCGGCGGCATCGGCCTCGGGCGGAAATTCTGAAAGCCGTGCGTTCGGCTCAATAGCCGCTGGCGCGGTCGATCACATTTTCGAATGGTTGCCCGGCTTCGAACCGCTCGATCTGCTTCACGATGTAGGCGACCACTTCCTCGGGCACCGAGGCAGCCGAGTTGTGCGGCGTGATGGTCACCTTCGGATGGGTCCACAGCGGGCTCGCGGCCGGCAGCGGCTCGGTCGGGAAGACGTCGAGGGTTGCGCCCGCGAGCGTGCCTTCATCGAGCGCCGTGAGGATGTCGGCGTCGACCTGCAGCATTCCGCGCCCGGCATTGACCAGATAGGCGCCGCCGAGTGCGCCGTCGCGCTTGAGCTTGCGCAGCAGCGACCGGTTGAGGATTCCCTCGGTCGCGGGCGTATGCGGCAACAGGCAGACGAGGATCTCGCTGCGCGCGAGAAACGCATCGAGCCCGTCGGGCCCGTGAAAGCACTCGACGCCCGGCAGCGCGTGCGGCGTGCGGCTCCAGCCGGCGACGCGGAAGCCCAGTCGCAGCAGGATCTCGGCGGCGTCACGGCCGAGGATCCCGAGCCCCATGATGCCCACGTGCACTTCATGCGCAGCCGGTTGCGCATGCTCACGCCAGACGCGCTGGCGTTGCTGCGCGTCATAGAGCCGCTGTCGCCGGTGATGCATGAGCACGTGCAGCGCCACGTATTCGGTCATGCGTTGCGTCAAATCCGGATCGACGACGCGGACCACCGGAACCGGTGGAAGCGCGCGATCCTTGAGCAGCGCGTCGACGCCGGCGCCCAGGCTGAAGATCGCGCGTAGATTCTTGAACGGCGAGAACGCTCCGCGCGGCGGCAGCCAGGCGGCCGCGTAGGCGATGTCGGCGGGGTCGCCGACGCGATCGGGCCACAACCGGATGTCGCGTCCGGGCGCGGCGGCGCGGAAGCGCCGTTCCCACGGCGCCGGATCCCAGCCGGCGATGACCAGGATGAGCGCCCTCATCGCGCGGCCGGCGGTCCGGCGACGATCGCGTCGAGCCGGCCGCGATTGAGCGCAAGCCATTGCAGCGCCAGGATGAGAAACCCGTTGCGCATGTGCCTTTGCTCGAGCGCCGCGAGCGCGGCGTCGACCGGGATGCGCATCGGCCGCGTTGCCTCCTTCTCGTCGGCGGCGCCGGCGCGCTCGGGGACGCGCGTCGCGTCGACCAGGCCGAGAAACATGAAGCCGTGCTCGTCGCTCGAACCCGGCACCGGGATGAAGTCGAGCATCGGGTAGAGCGCCGATGGCCGCACGCCGATCTCCTCGACGCATTCGCGCATGCCGGCTTCGGCCGGCGTCTCGCCCGCCTCGACATGGCCGGCGACGATCTCGGTGAGCTCGCCCGCGCCGGTCGCGAGATGCGCCGGCAGGCGGAACTGGCGGATCAGCACCAGCTCGCCGCGGGCGAGATCGATCGGCAGCACCGCCGCCACCTTGCCGACGCGCAGCACGTCGCGCACGCTGTCGATCGTCTGGCCGTCGGGCGTCCGCAAGGAAAGCCGGAAGCGCTCCAGCCGATGGTAGCCGTCGCCGAGCAGGCTGGGCGGCGACACCGTGGCGTCGGCCGCACCGTCGGCAAGCGTGTCTGCCGTCCCGTGATCGGTCATCGCCATCGCCCCCGGCTCGACGTCATTCGGCGACCACGTCGGCGGCCGCCGTCTCCAGGCTGAAGGCCGCCGCGAACAGCGCGCGCGTGTAATCCGACTTGGGCGCGGCAAAGACCTCGGCCGCCGGTCCCTCCTCGACGACCTTGCCCTGCCGCATCACCATGATCCGGCTCGCCAGCGCCGACACCACCTTGAGATCGTGCGAGATGAACATGTAGGTGAGGTCGCGGTCGCGCTGCAGCTTGCGCAGCAGCGCGACGATCTGCGACTGGATCAGCATGTCGAGCGCGCTGGTCGGCTCGTCGAGCACTACGAAGGTCGGCTCGAGCACGATCGCGCGCGCGACCGCGATGCGCTGGCGCTGGCCGCCGGAGAACTCGTGCGGATAGCGGAAGCGGGTCGACGGCTCGAGCCCGACATCGGTGAGCGCGCGGATCACCCGCCGTTCGCGCTCGTCCGCGGGCATCTTCGGATGATGGACCCACAGGCCCTCCTCGATGATGTCGGAGACCGACAGGCGCGGCGACAGCGAGCCGTAGGGATCCTGAAAGACGATCTGCATGTTGCGGCGATACGGCCGCATCGCCTTGAACTTGAGGCCCTGCAGCTGATGGCCCATGAATACCACTGGCCCGTCCGACGAGATCAGGCGCAGGATCGCGAGCCCGAGCGTGGTCTTGCCCGAGCCCGATTCGCCCACCACGCCGAGCGTCTCGCCTTTGCGCAGCTCGATGCTGACGCCGTCGACCGCCTTGATGTGGCCGACCACCGAGCGCAGCATGCCGCGCTTGATCGGAAACCAGACCTTGAGGTCGTCGGTGCGCACCACGATCGGGCCGGATGGATTGAGCGGCGCCGGCTCCTTCTTCGGCTCGGCCGCGAGCAATTGGCGCGTATAGGGGTGCTGCGGCGCCGTGTAGACGCGCTCGACCGGCCCGTGCTCGACGATCTTGCCCTGCGTCATCACGTGCACGTGGTCGGCGACCTGGCGCACGATGCCGAGGTCGTGGGTGATGAACAGCATCGCCATGCCGAGCCGCGCCTGCAGATCCTTGAGCAGCTTGAGGATCTGCGCCTGCACCGTGACGTCGAGCGCGGTGGTCGGCTCGTCGGCGATGAGGAGATCGGGCTCGTTGGCGAGCGCGAGTGCGATCATCACGCGCTGGCGTTGACCGCCGGAGAGCTGATGCGGGTAGCCGGCGAGGCGACTCTCGGGATCCGGAATACCGACCTGGCTCAACAGCTCGATGACGCGCGCGCGGGCGGCGGGTCCTCTGAGTCCGCGATGCACCTCGAGGACCTCGGCAATCTGCTTCTCGATCGTGTGCAGCGGATTGAGCGAGGTCAACGGCTCCTGGAAGATGATCGATATGTCGTCGCCGCGCACGCGCTGCATCTCGCGCTCTGAGGCCGGGATCAGGTCCTTGCCCTTGAAGACGATGCTGCCGGACGGATGGTGCGCCTGCGGATAGGGCAGCAGCTTCATCACCGACAGGGCGGCGCAGGATTTTCCCGAGCCCGACTCGCCGACCAGCGCGACGGTCTCGCCCTTGCCGATGTCGAACGAGACGTGGTCGAGCGCGAGCATCTCGCGCTCGCCTTGGCGGAACGCGACCGACAGGTCGCGCACCGAAAGAAGCGGCATGGTGGATCGGGCCATCGCGCTCACCTGAAGATCTTGCGCGCGTCGAAGGCGTCGCGCACGGCTTCACCGATGAAAATCAGCAGCGACAGCATGATGGCGACCGTGAAAAAGCCGGACAGCCCGAGCCACCACGCATAGGGATTGGCTTTCGCTTCATTGAGCAGCTCGCCGAGCGAAGGCGAGCCGGGCGGCAGGCCGAAGCCGAGAAAATCGAGAGCGGTCAGCGTCATCACGGCGCCGGACAGGATGAACGGCACGTAGGTCATGGTCGCCACCATGGCGTTCGGCAACAAATGCCGGAACATGATCACCGCGTTCGACACGCCGAGCGCGCGCGCCGCCGTGATGTATTCGAAATTCCGGCCGCGCAGGAATTCGGCGCGCACGAGGCGCACGAGGCCCACCCAGGAGAACAGCAGCAGAATCCCGAGCAGGGTGAAGAAGCCCTGCGCCAGCACGGCCGACAGGATGAGCAGCAGATAGAGCTCGGGGATCGAGGTCCAGATTTCGATGACGCGCTGGAACAGAAGGTCGGTCCAGCCGCCGAAATAGCCCTGGACGGCGCCCGCGATCACGCCGACCACGGACGACAGCACCGTGAGGATGAGCCCGAAAAGCACGGAAATGCGGAAGCCGTAGATCAGCCGCGCGGCCACGTCGCGGCCGTTGACGTCGGTGCCGAGCCAGTTGGGCTCGAGCTTGGCGTCGCATTTGGCGAAGCCCCCCTCGGCGGCCTTGGCGCAGTCCGCCCTGGTCAGGGCCCATGTCGGCTTGGAGGGAAACGGCATCGGCGGATTGTCGACGCGCGTGTCGTAATGGAAGCGGATCGGCGGCCAGACGATCCAGCCCTTCTTGTTGATCCGTGCGATCAGGTCGGGGTCGTTGCGGTAGTCGGCCGCGGTGCCGAGCACGTCGGGGTCGTTCTTGTCGGCGAAGGTCGTGTCCGGATAGGTGAACAAGACCGGGAAGTAGGACGTTCCGTCGTAGCGGATGTAGATCGGCTGGTCGTTGGCGATGAGCTCGGCGGAGAGCGAGAGCACGAACAGGACGGCGAAGATCCAAAGCGACATGTAGCCGCGGCGGTTGCGCTTGAAATTCTCCCAGCGTCGCCGGTTGAGCGGCGACAGCCCGAAGCGCGACGGCGCGGGCGCCAGCACCGGCCCGGTCGGCGTCGTCAGCGGGGTCTCGGGGATGCTGCGCGGAGCGCGGGCGTCCACCTCACACCTCCCGCGTCTCGAAATCGATGCGCGGATCGACCAGCGTATAGGTGAAGTCGGAGATCAGGTTCACGACGAGGCCGATCAGGGCGAAGATGTAGAGATTGGCGAACACCACCGGATAGTCGCGATTGAGCACGCTTTCGAAGCTCAAGAGGCCGAGGCCATCGAGCGAGAAGATCGTCTCGATCAGCAGCGAGCCGCCGAAGAATGCGCCGACGAAGCTGCCGGCGAAGCCGGCGATCACGATCAGCATGGCGTTGCGAAAGACGTGGCCGTACAGCACCCGGCGCTCGCTCAATCCCTTGGCGCGCGCGGTGAGCACATACTGCTTGCGGATCTCGTCGAGGAACGAGTTCTTGGTGAGCAGCGTCATGGTTGCGAACGAGCCGACCATCATCGAAACGATCGGCAGCGTGATGTGCCAGAAGTAGTCGGTGATCTTCCCGTACCACGGCAGCTGGCTCCAGTTGTCGGAGGTGAGCCCGCGCAGCGGAAAGACGTTCCAGAACGAGCCGCCGGCGAGCAGCACGATGAGGAAGATCGCGAGCAGGAATCCGGGCACCGCGTAGCCGACGATGATGGCGGTCGACGTAACGGTGTCGAAACGGGTGCCGTCCCGCACCGCCTTGGCGATGCCGAGCGGGATCGAGATCAGGTAGGTGAGCAGCGTCATCCATAGGCCGAGCGAGATCGAGACGGGCAGCTTCTCCTTGATGAGATCGATGACGCTGATGTCGCGAAAGAAGCTCTGGCCGAAGTCGAACACCAGGTAGTTCTTCACCATGATGAAGAAGCGCACGTAGGCAGGCTTGTCGAACCCGAACTGCTTCTCCAGCTTCTTGATGAACGCCGGATCGAGGCCCTGCGCGCCGCGATACTTCGAATTCACGTCCAGCTGGCCGGCGCCCTGGAGGTTGCGGGCGCCGAAGTCGCCGCCTCCGCCGCCGACGCGCGAGCTCGCGCCCGTATCCATCCCGGAGAGCTGCGCCAGCACGCGCTCGACCGGCCCGCCCGGCGCGAACTGCACCACCACGAACGCCACCAGCAGGATGCCGAACAGCGTCGGGATCATCAGCAGCAGGCGGCGAACTAGATAGGCGGCCATAGGGTGTCTCTCATGCGCGCGTCGCCACGTCAGCCTGCGCGCTCGATCTTGCCCGCCTTGTCGCGGTCGTACCACCAGATGTCCGGAATGCCGCGGTCGTAGATCGGCGGCGGCGCGCTCGGGTGGCCGAACACGTCCCAATAGGCGATCAGGTGCGAGGGACGGTACCACTGCGGCACCCAGTAGCGGCCGGCGCGGATGACGCGGTCGAGCGCGCGGCACGCGGTCGTAAGCGCCGGCCGGCTGTCGGCCGCGATCACCTTCTCGACCAGCGCGTCGACCACCGGATCGGCGATGCCGCCGATGTTGAACGAGCCGTTGATGCGCGCGGCCTCCGACGACAGATACGTGCGCAGCTCGTCGCCCGGGGTGTTCGCGAAGGTCAACCGCTCGACCGTCATGTCGAACTCGCGATCGTCCACCCGCGCCTTGTACTGCACCGCGTCGACTTCGCGGACGGTCGCGTCGATGCCAAGCAGGGCGAGGTTCTTGATGTAAGCGAGGTGGTGCGGCTCGAAGGTCGGATCGTCGACCAGGAACTCGATGGTGAACGGATTGCCCTGCGGATCGACCCGCTTGCCGTTCTTGAGCGAAAACCCCGCCGCCGCCAGCAGCGCGCTTGCCTTGCGCAGCAACGGCCGGTCCTGGCCCGAGCCGTCGGTCACCGGCGGAACGTAGGGCTCGCCGAACACCTCGTCGGGCACTTGGCCGCGGAACGGCTCGAGCAGCGCGATCTCCTCGGCGCTCGGCGTGCCGGTCGCCATCAGGGGCGAGTTCTGGAACATCGAGACCGTGCGCTGATAGGCGCCGTACATGACGTTCTTGTTGGTCCATTCGAAGTCGAAGGCGTCGATCAGCGCCTCGCGCACGCGCCGGTCCTTGAACTTGTCGCGCCGCAGGTTGGGAAACCAGCCCTGTGCGCCCGACAGGGTGCCGTCCGGAATGGTGTCGCGCTTGACGCGGCCGTCGCGCACCGCGGGAAAATCGTAGCGGGTCGCCCAGACGCGCGCGGTGAATTCCTCGCGAAACAGATAATTCTTGGCCGTGAAGCCGACGAAGGCGACCTCGCGGTCGCGGTAGAACTCGTAGCGCACGATGTCGAAGTTGCTCACGCCGACGCCGATCGGCAGCGCGGCGCCCCAAAAATCCTTCACGCGCTCGTATTCGATGTAGTG
>Ga0335081_10002597_pt1 | contig 28494 bp, 23 predicted proteins | sample Lox_Sample_35_FD_206713 | JGI IMG/M metagenome (GOLD analysis project Ga0335081, IMG submission 206713) | Soil microbial communities from Loxahatchee National Wildlife Refuge, Florida, United States - Lox_Sample_3.5 | ecosystem: Environmental > Terrestrial > Soil > Wetlands | place: USA...
CAAGAAGAAGTCACGTGCGATCATCCGGAAAAGGGAGGACAATGCCATAGTTATTCCTGCCTGAGTTTTCGTAGGTGTTATAGACTCCTTTCAAAAAAGGGGATCCGACTAAGGCATCTTTTCCCCTTTTTGTCTCATCACACCCTCATCCGCGCACTATAAGCCAAACCAACAGGCTGTGAATCATATCTGCTGGAGGAAGTTCCTCCCTATTCATTCTCAGAGCGCAACGCATTGACGTCCCCATTGCTCGGAATAGAATTCTTTTGCACTGTAAATATGCATGGCAATGTCCAGAGGCTGACACCATGTCATCTTCTTTTTGGTCCGCGATAAAAAGTCTGGAATAAGCGGGTTAACTTTGGTAATATAACAGCCTACGCCATGCTCTCTCACTTGATGAACCTCCAATTGTATCAGGAACGATGTAAGAGAGACAATCTTTTCCTGGAGCCATGCAGGTGAGCAGGATTGATATGAAGCTTAATATTTAACCTTCATTGGACAACCAAATTGAAAGGTACAAGCAAAACCAGCAAATGGAACCATTCACACGGAAAAAGATCATCCCCAAAAAGACCCCCATCCCCGAACAGATTCCCGCAGTAAGACGGACAAACTTTGAGGAAGTCACTCTTGGCTACTCGATTGAGCAGGCGCTTCGCGAAGCGTCACGGTGTCTTCAATGCAAAGAGCCGCTCTGCGTTACCGGGTGCCCGGTCGGTGTTCCGATCCCTCGGTTTATCAAGGCAGTCCATGAAAATGACCTTGCCTACGCGATAAAAATCATCAAAGAAGCGAACCTGCTTCCCGCTGTCTGCGGACGGGTTTGCCCCCAGGAAAACCAATGCGAAAAAAATTGCACCCTCTCCAAGAAATTCGACGCCGTTGCGATTGGCAGGCTTGAGCGATTCACGGCGGACTGGGAGCGGCTGCAGGGGAACGGCAAGATGCCGTACTGTGCACCCGCGACAGCCAAAAAGGTGGCAATTATAGGGAGCGGTCCGTCGGGCCTTACCTGCGCCTATGACCTTGCAAAGCTGGGGCACAGCGTTACGATCTACGAGGCGCTTCACGAGGCGGGCGGCGTACTTGTTTATGGGATTCCAGAGTTTCGCTTGCCGAAAGCGATTGTTGCGCGGGAGATCGAGATCCTCAAGCGGATGGGCGTGACCATCATCACCAATGCCGTGATCGGGAAAATTATGACCATCGACGAGATCATGCTGGAATTTGACGCGTGCTACATCGGCACCGGGGCTGGGTTGCCCCGGTTCATGCATATTCCCGGCGAAAACCTGAACGGCGTTTACTCGGCTAACGAATTCCTGACCAGAATTAACCTGATGCGCGCATACCGTTTCCCGGAGTACGACTCTCCGGTCAGAAAAGGCGACCATATCATCGTGGTGGGTGGCGGCAACGTCGCCATGGATTCGGCGCGCACAGCCCTCAGGCTCGGCGCGAAGGATGTGACAATGGTGTACCGCAGATCCTTGTCGGAATTACCTGCGAGAAAAGAAGAGGTTCATCACGCGGAAGAGGAAGGGATCGTATTCGAGCTCTGCACGAATCCCGTGAGGATTCTTGGAAACAGGGACGGGCATGTGAGCGCGATCGAATGCATAAGGATGGACCTCTGCGAACTCGACGCATCAGGTAGAAAAAAACCGAAGCCTGTGCCCGGATCGGAATTCACCATTCCCGCGAACATTGTCATCATTGCCGTCGGCACTGGCGCTAACCCCCTGATCACACAAAGTTCCGGGGATATTGCCTTGACCAAGCATAAGTACATTGTCGCCGATGAAGACACTGGGAAAACCAGCCGGCCCGGTGTATATGCCGGCGGAGATATCGTTACCGGCGCGGCAACGGTCATATCAGCCATGGGCGCTGGCAGAAAGGCAGCGGAAGCGATGCACGATTATATGACCAATGATCCGGCCAGAAAAGAAAAAACAAGGGTCTAATAACATTCTCAACATGTAGAACAAGTTAATCTGTGTGTTTGAAAAGCGCGTGCCGGATGGCGGTATAGGCTTTTTTATTTATGGAATTGATATTGATAGCAGATCTTCCTCTTCCCGATGGGTGCGCCCGCGATTCTTCGAGGAGGGGTTCCTCGGGAAGAGAGCTGCACGAACGCCAAATCACCAAACAAAGAAAAAGCCCATGCCGAAATATCGGCACGGGCTTTTGAATTTTGATTGAAATTCCGGGCGCTGAATCCTCGTTAGAACACGCCTTTGACTTTCCCGGTCTCCACGTCCACATCCACGCGGCGGTAAGCGGGATCGGACGAGGTCCCGGGCATGAGCGTAATGGTGCCGGCAACGGGAACGACAAAGCCAGCTCCTTTATAGGTCAGGATGTCCCTGATTCGGAGTCTCCACCCCTTGGGAACGCCCTTGAGGTTCGGGTTATCCGTAAGCGACAGGTGCGTCTTCACCATGCAGGTGCCGAGCTTCGCGGTCTCGGGATCGGCCTCCATCTTCTTGGCCTTGGCCTCCGCCTCCGGCGTATAATCCACGCCGTCCGCTCCATACACCTCTTTAGCGATTAATTCTATGCGTTGACGGAGCGGGGTATTGAGATCATAGAGAAGCTTGAAGTCATTCTTCTCATTACAGGCGTCCACCACAGCATCGGCGAACTCGAGCGCGCCGTCGCCGCCCTTCTCCCAGTGGCGGGACAGGGCCACCCGTGCGCCCGCCGCCTCGGCGAGTCTGCGAACGACCTTGATTTCGTTGTCCGTGTCGGTGTAGAAGGCATTGATGCAGACAACGGGATTGATGCCCGCCTTTTTCACAGTCTTGATGTGATGGATTAGGTTCTCGCAGCCCTTCTCGACCCATCCAACATTCTCGCCCTTGTACTCGGCAGGCATCGGCTTGCCTGGCACCGGAATCGGCGCGCCGCCGTGGCATTTGAGCGCACGGATCGTCGCAACGATTACCGCTGCGTGGGGTTTGAGGCCCGACATGCGGCACTTGAGGTTCCAAAACTTCTCAAAACCGATGTCCGCGGCAAAGCCCGACTCGGTCACGACATAGTCGCCGAGCTTGAGGCCCACTCGGTCCGCGATTATGGAAGACTGACCAATGGCGATGTTTGCGAAGGGGCCGGCATGCACGAATACAGGTTGTCCTTCAATGGTCTGGAGCAGATTTGGGTTCAGCGCTTCGACCATCCAGGCGGTCATGGCGCCGTCCACACCTAGGTCGGCCGTCGTAATCGGCGTTCCGTCCTTGCTGTTTGCGACAACGATTCTTCCCATGCGTTCGCGCATGTCCTTGAGGTCTTTAGCGACGGCCAGAATGGCCATTACTTCCGACGATACAGCAATGGCGAAGCCGGACTTCATCATGAAGCCATTCGACTTTCCACCCATGCCGATGACGATTTCGCGCAGGGACTGGGCGCAGAAATCCATGATCCACTTCATCTCGACATTGTGGGGGTCGATGTTAAGGCGTTTTAATTTTCTCTTCGCAAGCTGCTCGTCGTTGTAATTGAATTCATGCTGCATGCGGGAGGTCAGGGCCACCATCGCCAGGTTGTGCGCATTCATAATAGCGTTGATGTCGCCCGTAAGGCCGAGCGAAAACGGCGTGAGCGGGATGACCTGTGAAAGTCCGCCGCCGGCCGCGGAGCCCTTGATGTTCATCGTCGGGCCGCCAGAAGGCTGCCGGATTGCGGCAATCACGTTCTTGCCGCGTTTACCCAGGCCCTGGGTGAGGCCGATGGTCGAAGTGGATTTGCCTTCGCCGAGGGGCGTAGGCGTAATGGCGGTTACATCGATGTACTTCCCGTCCGGTTTTCCTTCAAACCGCTTGAGAACCTTTTTGAAGTCAACCTTCGCGATATGATGCCCGTGGAGCAGAAGCTCGTCGTCGTTGAGCCCCATCTTCTTCGCAATCTCGATGATCGGTTTCATTCTTGTTTCCGAATCTTCCGCAATTTCCCAGTCAGCATGCTTCGTTGGATCAAGTGCCATTCTCTACCTCCCTTGTCAATAGATGAAGTTCAAACAGTCGAAACGGTCTAATCGGTTTAAGCTGCCTGGAAAGCGGTACTCAATAACTGATCAGGAGCTTCATGAGCTTCTCGTTCATCGAATGCACGTTCTTGCTCGCAATGCGGGCGAGGGTCTTCATGATCTTATACATCATGGTCGCGTCGCTCTTTTCGAATGCCTTGAAGTCTTCGATTTTGATCCGGTAAATCTCGGAGGACTCAATGGCTGTGGCATCGGCGCCGTGGTTCTGTTTGTCCTCGATGGCAGCAAGCTCGCCAAAAATATGGTTTTCCTGGAGAATAGCGAGGGTCTGCTTCCAGCCGTCAGCCGTCTTTTTTGAAATCTCTACCCTTCCATTCTTTACCAGGTAAATACCTTTCGTTGTATCGCCTTCCTTGAAAATCGGCTGCCCTTTGGCGTAGCTCTCAAGCACAATCTTCTGCGCAATCACGCCGAGTTCGGCATCGGTCAGATCGCTGAACAGAATGAGCTTCTTGAGTTCCAATTTGTCTGCCATGGTGTCCTCCTCGTTGAAAAAACTTTTTTACCGCGGAGCTTACAGGAAATACAGAGCAATTTTTAAATGATTCAACTTCCTGTTCTCTGTGGTGAATCAATCGTTGGGAATCAAGCCTTCTCGATCCGCACCGCCGAAACTTTGAACGACGGGATCTTCGCAACGGGGTCGAGCGAGTTGCTGCTCGTAAGCACGTTTGCAGCGGCCTCCTTGAAATGGAAGGGGACGAACACAACGCCTTTCGCCGGTCGCTTGGTCACCACCGCTTTCACGATAATCGAACCCCTGCGCGAGCTTACTTTCACTCTCGAACCGGCCTCAATGGCAAGAACCCGTGCGTCCTCGGGATTGATTTCGATGTACGACTCCGGGGAGACCGCATTGATCGCCTTTACTCTTCTCGTCATGCCTCCGGTGTGATACTGGAACAACTGACGCCCGGTAGTCAGGATAAACGGGTAGTCCTGATCGGTCTCCTCCACCGAAGGTTTGTATTTCACGAGTGTGAACCTGCCCTTGCCGCGCGGGAACCCGCCCTTGAACAGGTACGGAGTGCCTGGATGTTCCGGCGTGGGGCAGGGCCACTGGAGCCCGCCGTCCTCAAGGCGGGCATAGCTCATTCCCGCCAGCGCAGGCCATGCCTGGCCGATCTCACGGAATATCTCGACGGTATGAGAATAGGACATCTCGTAACCCATCCGCTTCGAAAGTTCCATGATGATAAGCGAATCTTTCATCGCGTGACCCGGGGAATTTACCGCCCTTCTCACTCGCTGCACACGCCGCTCGGTGTTCGTGAACGTGCCGACTTTTTCCGCGAACGTCGAGCCGGGCAATACGACATGGGCAAGTTCCGCCGTTTCTGTCATGAAAATGTCCTGTACCACAAGAAACTCGAGTGACTTGAGCGCCTTGATCGTGTGCGCCATGTTGGGATCCGAGACAACCGGATTTTCACCCATGACATATAGCGCCTTAAAGGTTCCCTTCTCCGCCGCCGCCAGCATTTCGGGAGCAGTGACTCCTTCCTTGTCGGAAAGTTCCGTTTTCCATAGGGCCTCGAACTTCTGTTTGATCGCCGGTATGCTCACTCGCTGATAGCCTGGGTACATGTTAGGAGAGCAGCCCATGTCCGTGGAGCCCTGAACGTTGTTCTGGCCGCGGAGTGGATTGACTCCCGCGCTTTCTTTGCCGAGGTTGCCGGTCATGAGCGCAAGATTGGCGATGGAGAACACGTTTTCGGTGCCGTGCGAGTGCTGGGTGATGCCCATCGTGTAGTAGATGCCCGCGCGATCCGAGTTTCCATAAAGGCGGGCCGCTTTCACGATCAGGTCGGGGGGCACTCCGGTCATTTTTGAGACAGCTTCCGGCCCATATCCCTCGATGTTCTTCCGGAACTCATCATCGAACCCTTCAGCCATGGCCGAGATAAAATCCTTCTTGATGAGGTTTTCCTTCAGGATGACGTGCATCATCCCGTTCAGGAGCGCCACGTCCGTGCCGGGTTTGTGCTGCAACCAAATATCAGCGAATCTGACCATCGGAACCCGCCTCGGGTCTGCGATGATAATTTTCGCGCCTTTGCGCTTCGCTTTGATCATCCGAAGCGCAACGATGGGGTGGTTCTCTTTGGTGTTCGAACCGATGACGAAGAGGACGTCATTGTTCTCGATCTCCTGCAGGGAGTTCGTCATTGCACCGGATCCAAATACGGTGGCCAGACCGGCCACAGTCGCGCTGTGTCAGTAGCGTGCGCAGTGGTCAATATTGTTCGTGCCGATACCCGCGCGGATAAATTTCTGGAAAAGATAATTTTCCTCGTTCGTACACCGCGCCGAGGCAAGGCCGCCGATCGCGTCCGGGCCGTGTTTTTGTTTGATTGCGCCAAGCTTTTCAGCGATATACGAAAATGCTTCATCCCAGGAAGCTTCCACGAACTTGCCGTCCCTTTTGATGAGCGGTGTCTTAAGTCGATCGGGGCTGTTGATAAAGCTGAAGCCGAAACGCCCCTTGACGCAGAGCCATCCCTCATTGATGGTGTCCGGCTTGGACGTGACGCGAACCACTTCGTTCCTGCTCACATGCAAGGTAAGGTTGCAACCGCAACCGCAGTAGCCGCAGACGGTTTCTACTTCCTTCACGTCCTTCTGTCTGCCCTTGCCCAGTGACTGCTTGCCCATCAACGCTCCGGTGGGGCACACGCTGACACACTGTCCGCAGAACTCGCAATCGAGGTCTTTTTCAAAGGGTGTAGAGACCTTGGCAACGAACCCGCGGCTTGATATATCGATGGCGCTCACGCCCTGGACCTCTTCGCAGACGCGCACGCACTTGCCGCAGAGGATGCATTTTTCCATATCACGCTCGATGAAAGGGTTCATGTCCTTCTTTGTATACTGACGCCGCTCGCCGTAGAACCGGTTTTTCCGAAGTACATAGAAGTAGGCCAGTTCCTGGAGTGTGCAGTCACCGGCCCGCTCGCAGACCATGCAGTCGTTGGGGTGGTCGGAAAGGAGAAGCTCTACGATAGTGCGGCGCTGCCGCTCGATCTGGTCGTTCGAAGTCTCTACCTCCATGCCCTCGGTCACCGGCGTGGTACAGGCCGTAACCGGCCGGGGCATGCCCTTGATCTGGACGAGGCAAAGCCTGCACCCACCATAGGGCTCGAGCCTCGGATCGTCGCAAAGCGTCGGGATGTAGATGTCGTTCCTTCGCGCGGCATCGAGGATCGTCGTGCCGTCGAGGACGGATATTTTATTCCCGTTTATGGATATATTTGCCATGACTTACCCTTTTTTAATCGCTTTGAATTTGCACGTTTCAAAACAGGCGCCGCACTTGATGCAGATATCCTGAACGATCTTATGCGGCTTCTTCTTTTCACCAATGATAGCGCCTGCGGGGCAGACACGAGTACAAGCCGTACAGCCCTTGCAGAACTCCTCAAGAATGCTGTAGGAAAGAAGATCCTTGCACACGCCCGCTGGACAGCGCTTTTCGTAGATATGCGCTTCGTATTCATCACGATAATATCTGATCGTGGAGAGCACCGGATTGGGCGCGGACTGCCCCAGGCCGCAGAGCGACGAGGTCTTGACGTCGCTGCTCAGCGTCTCCAAGAGCTCGATGTCACCTTCCCTGCCGCGGCCTTCGGTAATCCTCGTCAGGATCTCAAGGAGCCGCTTGGTGCCGATCCGGCACGGCACGCATTTTCCGCACGATTCCGATTGGGTGAACTGAAGGAAGTATTTGGCAACGTTCACCATGCAGTCTGTTTCGTCCAGGACGACCATGCCGCCCGAGCCCATGATAGATCCGACCTTGCCGAGCGATTCATAATCAAGCGTCGTGTCTATGATACTCGAGGGAATGCACCCACCGGATGGCCCGCCGGTCTGGACAGCCTTGAGCTTCCGGCCGCCTTCGATGCCGCCGCCGATGTCGTAGATGACCTCTCTGAGCGGGATGCCCATGGGCACCTCGATCAGGCCAGAGTTCTGGATCTTGCCGGTCAGGGCGAAGACCTTGGTACCCTTGCTCTTCTCCGTGCCCATGGCCGCATACCAGGCGGCGCCTTTGCGGATGATATAGGGTATGTTCGCGAGCGTTTCAACATTGTTGATGATCGTGGGTTTTCCCCAGAGACCCTTCTGGACCGGGAACGGCGGCTTAGCCCGCGGCTGACCGCGCTTGCCTTCGATCGAGGCGATGAGCGCCGTCTCTTCACCGCAGACAAAGGCCCCGGCACCGAGCTTCACCTTGATGGTGAAATCAAATCCCTTGCCAAGGATGTTCTTGCCGAGGAATCCGTGCTCCTTCGCCTGCTTGATGGCGAGGTGGAGACGTTCGACAGCGAGCGGGTATTCCGCCCTGATGTATACATAGCCGTAGGGTGCACCGATCGCATAGGCGCCGATAATCATGCCCTCGATTACCGCGTGGGGATTCCCTTCGACGACCGAACGGTCCATGAACGCTCCGGGGTCACCCTCGTCCGCATTGCAAATGAGATACTTGGTCGGCCCGGGCGCCTTGATCGCCATGTCCCATTTCACCCCTGTGGGGAACCCCGCACCACCGCGGCCCCGGAGTCCCGAAGTCTTGATGGTCTCGATGACTTCCTGCGGGGCCATCGATGCAAGAACCTTCTTCGTCGCCTCGTATCCACCGCGGTCGATATAGGAATCGATGTCCTCGGGATTAACCTCACCGCAGTCCGAAAGCACCACTTTAACCTGCTTGTTGTGAAATGTGTGGTAGTCGTCCTTCACGAGCCAGTCTCCGACGGGCGTGCCGCTCATAATATGCTCGCTCACAATCCGCTCAACCATGTCCGGTTTGATGTACTGATAGGTTGTCTTTTCGCCGTTGATGATTATATCCACGAGCACGTCGCGGGCGCAAAACCCCCGACAGCCGACTTTATGAACCGAACAGTTTTTCTCTACCGAAGCACGGATACCCTTGACCGCAAAGGCCTTTTCAAAGGAGGAAAGGACCTCCACGCCGCCAGCGGCAATGCCGCCCGTACCCATGCATACTTTTATAGAGATGTCTTTATTCATGCTTACCCCGGATAAAAACTTATTAACCATTTAGGTTTGAACTGTCTTATTTGTTATTCAAATATAGTCTATGTATTCCCGCTTCCCCTCTTTGAGGGTCTTCATCTCTTTCATGAGCTTGTCGGACGTCATCTTGCCGTGGACGGTCTTATTGATGATGATAACCGGTGCGATGCTGCAGGCGCCTACACAGTTGACCTTCTCCACGGTGAACTTGAGATCTTCGGAGGTATTCTCACCGTCGGGAATGGCCAGTTCTTTTACCAGGCTGTTGATCAGCCGTTCCGATCCCTTCACGTGGCACGCTGTGCCGCAGCAGGCGGTAATCACGTTCTTGCCTTTGGGTTTGAGATGAAATTGAGCGTAGAAGGTGGCGATCCCGTAGAACTTCGCCGGAGGAATATCGAGCCGTTCAGATACCCAGTTGATCACGTCCTCGCGCAGATAGCCGAATTCGGTCTCGATATCCTGCAGGATCGAGATAAGGTTGCCCTCGTTTTCCAGGTGGCGGGTAAGTATTTCTTCAAGTCTGTCTTCCATAATCATCAGTCCTCTTGAGACAAAAAGAGCCGCCTTATTTATCCCGGCAGCCACGTATGAGCTTTGCCGCTTTCTTTAGCAGACAGTAGGAACTGGGAAGAGGGAATTGAACCTTTCCCCCTCCCCGCTCCTTCAGGTATTCGTCGAATCAAAACATCGGATCCATGGTGAGCGCCGGATGGCCCTTCTCCGTAAGAAATGCCAGCAGCTTTTCCGAATCTTCCGCAACGCTCTCATCGGCGATCTTATCTATAAGATCAGGTATGCCCTCTTCCTCAGCACGTTTCTTGAAAACCTCAGCAAAGGACTCCTTCAGATTCTTGGTCATCCAGACGATACGCTTGAATCCGCCTTCCGCAGAGAGAAATTTCTTGCTCGTGAGGAAGAACCGGCCGATTCCCATGAATCCCGGGGTTTGGGCGCCGCCACCCACGGTTCCGGCAAGGGTTGAGAATTTCATGCCGATGGGGGTCATGCCGGTGAACCCACGGTTGACGACCATCACACCGTTGGCCTCCGGTACGATGGCGACGATGCACTCGAAACAGCCGCAGGAGGTCATCGGTGCGTCCATGATGCTGTATGCGTTGAAATACTCCAATGCTTGGTGCGAGTTGGTATATACGTACTCGTCAACGCCTTTCCAGCGTCCTTTGACCGCATCGAGGGTCTCACCCTTCTGGACCGGCTGGTTTGCTCCGTTCGGGTCGATCTCATAGGCCGCCTTGGCATCGAGCCAGTTGTAGGCCCCGCAGAGACCGAGCCGCTCGGGAGAAACGACACAGACATGGTTCGGTGCAAAACTCTGGCAGAGAATACAGGAGTAGTAGATGTCCACCGAGTCATCGGTCATGGTGGCGAGACGCACATCGCGTTCGAGATAGGCTTTGCGTGCATCCTCCAACTTTTCCTTCACATCGGCATCGTCCACGTAAAATGTGACCTGTGCCTTGTCCACGATATTGTTGAACTTGTGCTTCATCTGAGTGGTGAGGATATCACCGAAGTGTTTGAGCTGGAAACCGTCCTTGAGGGCGTTAATGCTAACGCGCAACCAGTTCTGGTCGCGCTGGCCCATGTGCCAAATACCCTGCGCCTCGTTGATAAAGTGATGGATCTTACGCTCGAGCACCGGTTCGAAGTCCTTCTGCATCTTTCGGCCCGCCACTTCAACGACGATGCCAAGCGGCATCTGGCCGCCTTTGGCGTACCGGCCCTCGGGATCTGCGCCGACGATTGTGACCTTGCCGTCTTCCACCGCATCGAGGTTCACCGTATGGAGCCATTCAAAGGCCGCTGTGCGCTGCCCGCCGAACTCGATGTGCATATCTTCCTTGCGGATGCGCTCGCCTTCGAAGGCCGGGCCGTAAGCCACGGGAATGGGCGGCTTGGAAACGGTGATTTTGAGGCCGCGCACCTCGATGCATTTCTCGACAATCTTGTTCGGATCGAGTTCCTTGGCCACTTCCTCATAGATCGTGACACCGGTGGGATGAATCGTGGGAATATCGGTGTTGCAGATTGCCGGGAATCCCATGTTGATCGCGCCCGCGCCGGTCGTCCAGATCCGGTCGTTCAAGGGTCCGAGCACCATAGCGAAAGCGAACACCTTATCCTTGGAGTATTTCAAAATCTTCTTGAAATCGCCGCCTTTCATGCCGCCAAAGGTGAGGCCCGCGCGTGCTGCCCAGTTCAGGGCGTAGATTGCATGCTCCACTTCGGGGCCGAGTGGAACCAGGCGGGTATCCCAGCCGAGTTCCACGCCTTTGCGCAGGAGTTGCTTGGTAACGCTCTCCCCGTTTACATTGCCGCAGAGGAAGGTAAGAATGTTCTTCTGCTGTAAGTCGCGCGCGATCTGGAACGCATGGTCGTCGTCATTGGCCGCGCCGATAATCACCACGTAGCCCGGCATGGTGCCATCCACGAGCTGCACCCCGAGGTTCCGGAGGATCGTGTCGGAGATAAACCCGTGGTAGGTGAGGCCGATCGAATCGTCCTTTACCGGCTCCTGCCCGTAGATATAGCGGATCGCCATAATGATTTCCTGGGCAAAGAGCGACGCCATACCGGCATCAAGCGCCTCGCCGAGGTATGGCTTGTAAAGCACATCCTCGGGTTCGTCCGTCAGCATCGGCTTTATATGCTGTTCAAGGGCCGTCTTCATGTCACCCACAGTATGAACTTCGTAGCCAGTCATGGCGAAGAGTTGGGGGAGGAAATAGCCCGTATCCGGGAACTCGAACTTGAAGTCGGCTCCTTTTTCGCTGATAGCCTTCTCTACGAGGGCTTCCGCCTGTTTGACATAGTAATGGGAGGCCTTGATGGCTCCGCTGGCAATAACTTTTGACATCGCTTAACTCCTTACGCAAATCGCCTAAATTCAGCGGTTTTTTTGACGCTTGAACCGTTTAAACAGTTCGAAAGTATTACGCTCTCGCCTTTAGGAACGTCGGCAGTTGGTTCGCTTCGCGCGGACCCACGGTGATTTTCCAGCCCGGCAGCTTTTCTTCCAGCGCTCCGGAAAGCACGGCCACATAGCCGGGGATGATCAGTTCCTTATGGCTGACGTTCTTTTCAACGCTGCTTTCGGTGATGAACTGGGCTATCTTGCTCGCCGTGAACTTGCCGGCAGCCCATGCTGTAAGTACGGACAGGCCTTCATTATCCATGACCGCAAGCCACGAGGGAACTTTGCTGTTTTCGACCTCGCCGCGCACGATGAAGTAGGACAGCGAAAAATTGGTGGTGATCAGGAGCGGCGAATTTTCCTTGGCGTCGCCAACCTTGTAGACGCTCTGCGCAACCTGCATCGGCACCTGCGGGTCGGTATAGATGTTCTGGCGCAACGACAGGAGTGCGAGCATTTTCCATTTTTCGACGTTGTTAACGATAATAATGGAAGCATATTTCATCGTGCCGATGGCCGCCACCATTGTCTCGGACAGGGAATTGTCCCGGCTCGCGAAGGCGATAATCGGGTAGCCGAGGGGTTTGAAGTTCTTCTTGATCGCCGCGCGTCGAATAATAGTAAAGTGCTCGATCATATCCTTGGCTTTGCGCGCGCCGGAATCGAGCACCAGGTCGTCGACGCCCAGCGCCTTTACCTTCTCGGACAGGGCAGTCAGTGCGTCAAGCCCTTCGGCAGCCACAGCAAGCGACGCTTTTTTCTCCTTGGCTATTTTTGCCATTGCTTCTGCATTTTCGGCTGTGGCGGCATAGATAAGCGGCTTCTTGTCCGCACAATGCGCGATACCCGCTTCAATCGTCGCTGGGGTTTTGCTCACGAGGATAATCGGCACACCTGGCGCGCCGTCAACAACCTGCTTTACAACCGAGGCGAATTTCGCGGCGTCGCCGCCCTCGTCGGTTACGGCAATGGCATCGACGCGGAGCTTCTGGCCCACGCGATCGATCTCGGAGGCCTTGACCGCTTCGATCTTTTTAGCCGCGGCATCGCCGGCCTCAGAGGCCTTGATCGCAACGGCAAAAACGTTGGGGTTGAAGAATTTCTTTTCATGCCGGAAGAGGCAGATCTCGTCGCCCACTTTTACGGCCTTGTCGCCCGTGCCGAGTGTGATGCCGCGGATCGGCGGAGCCGCTGCCTCACCCAGCACTTTCTTCGCGGCGTCGGACGCGTCCGGGCAGGCATCGAGACTCGCCTGCTTGGCTGCGAGCTTCATCGCAAAAGCGAGACAGGTCGGGTGACCGCACTTTTTGCAGTTGGTCTTCGGAAGATGCTTGAATATTTCAACACCTGAGAGCGCCATCGATAAACTCCTTTCGGTATCTTGATATCGTGACCACAGAGAGTAGTGCGATAAAACGTCCAAGATGGACTTTTCTGAAGCTCCGCTGTTTTCTCTGCGGTAAAATTATAAATTTTAGACCAGTTCAGAAATGAATTCCTTGGCTTTTGCGGCTGCGCCCGGATGCCGCATGATCAGCATATCCGCTCCCGCAGTGATCATGGCTGAAGCGGAAACCGATTCCCAGGCCAGGGCCCGGTCCTCAAGGCCTCCCCATTCCGGCATTTCGGTGTCGGGCGCCATGGTTTCCTTGACTTTCCATACGTTCATGCCGATATCGCACACAATCGGAGTCTGCATCATGGGATCGTTCTGGAGCAACGCTGCCAGACGGATGCGCTCCATAACGCTGTAGGTGTATTCAAGACCATATCCCAAGGCCGACGACATGGGGTCCATGATGATGCGCTCCTTGTCAAAGCCCATCTGAGTCAGCAGGATGTTGAGCTGCTTAGCCAGGTTCACGTCGAGCTGGCTCATAGCTATCAGCTTGTGGTCGTTCGCCATTGCCGCAGCCGCTACAGTCTTGTAGTTCTCTTCAACGGCCTTGCCGATGGCGCAGTTCTTGCCGCGCGTTGCACCCGCTACGGCCTGCAGTACCTGCGTATCCTTCTCCGCATGGCCACTACCGAGAATCATGAGCGGAATATCTATAGCTGCTGCAACGTCGGCCGCTGTCTTCGCGGCTTCTTGAGCGCTCCTGTTTTTCTGATCCGGATGGGTGCCCACGAGTCGGAGCGCCACGAGATCAGCGCCGCTTTTCTGGCAGAACTTGGCCCACTGGACCGGGGTGGCTGCTTCGCCGCCGATCGCTTTTTTGAGGGTCTCGGGCCAGTCGTCGGGGGCGATATCCATCACCTCAAGTGCTATGGCGGGCCTGTTCGGGAATGTGCCTTCGAACCCTAGAAAGGGGAGGGCGTTCGCGCCGCCGATGGTCACGGTATTTGCGCCGCTACCGAGCTGTACGTTGTAAATCTTGCCGCTATAATTCTCTTTAGGTATTACGAGTGCCATGCAAGCCTCCTCGAAAAGTAGTGCACATATTAACAGAATTGCCCGATCAGAACAAGGGCAAAACGCACCCTGGAATGTGCGATTCCCAACGCTTAATTTCGGCATTTATAAGCCGTCATTCCAGAATCGCATCCGGAATCGGCCTGATTACATGTCCAGATAGGAATGAGCGTACATCTTCTTGCCCAGAATCATTTCGACGGTCTTGACGGTATCCATCATGTCCTTGTCCAGCGGATCGATGATGGCCGAAGACAGCCCCTCGTACATCAACATTGCCAGGAAGTTCCTGTTAATGATCGGACGGACATGCTTCGGAGCCCCGTTCGAGATGTTCGAGAGGCCAACTACGGTGTTCATCGGCGGGTCATTCAGCTCGCGGAACATCTTGATGGCTCGCAATGCCTGCCTGCCCTGATCTTGCATGGTGCAGAGCTGAAGAATAAGCGGGTCAAGGAAGATGTTCTCCATCGGGATATCGTATTCCATGCCACGCGCCATGATCTCTGCGGCGATGACACAGCGATCTTCGGCGTCAGCAGGAATGCTACCTTTTCCCAGCGTGAGCGCGATGATTTTGGCATTGTACTTTCCCGCTAGCTCCATCATGGGGAATCGCTCGGGCTCATTTGATGTCGAGTTTACAATCGGCACACCCCATTTGTTGTTGTGCGCCTTAAGACCGGCCTCCATGGCTTTAATGTTCGTCGTATCGAGGCAAAGCGGCTTTTCCACCACTTCCTGAACAACTTTCACTGCCCAGTCCATGAGCTGTGGACCGTTCTCTTCGGCCGGACCGATGGAAACATCAATAAAGTGCGCGCCTGCCTTATCTTGTGCTACGGCGAGCTCCTGGAGCGGCTTTGGATCGAGCTTCTGAAGGGCCTCTCGCACCTTTTTCGCAATTACACTGATTTTTTCTCCGATTATAAGCATATTTTGAAACGTCTCCTTTCGAACTGTATGAAAACTATTATCAATCAGGGATGATCAGGAGAACAAGCCTGACCCCATGCAGTTTGATTTTCAGAATACTGGCCGCTGTCCATATGACATCGCCGGCTTATTATTTTTCCACGATTTTGAGCAACTCCGCGGCCGTGTTCTCGGTGATGCTTCCTTTTTCCCGCGCCACTGAAACAGTCTGACGGGCCAATTCCTTATAGAGACCCATTAATTGTGGTGTTCGGTTCTCCATGACGGAAAGATGTCCCCGTACCGTCTCAATGTCGCCGCGCATGATCGGCCCGGTAAGCGCATCGGGGATGCCGAGGGTCTCAATATTAGCAAGCGTTCCACGGATGAGCGGCAGCACGGCCTTGAGCGCTTCCTTTTTATCGGCGCCCAGCGCCTGGTAGAACTTGAGCCCGTAATCAACAAGGGCCACAAAATAATTTGAAACCACGACTGCGCCTGCATGATACAACGCTGCCGATTCCTTACTCGGAGTCCACTGCGGAAGTGCCAACTCGATGCCGCCGAGTGCCTGCACGATTTCCTTAACCATGACCAGCGCCGCAGGATCAGCCTCGACACGGAAGTATGAACCGGGTAGTGTTCTGATCCCCTGTTCCCTGCTTGCAAGCGACTGCAGCGGATGGAGCACGGCACGGGAAGCGCCCTTTGACGATGCCGATGATAAAAGATCGAGTGAATGAGCTCCCGATGTATGAACCACGATCGAACCCGGCCGGATACCGGCCGCCGCGATTTTGTCGCAGGTTTCCCGGATCGCACGGTCCGGTGTGGTTATGAGAATAATCCCCGCTTTTTCTGCGGCGCGTACAACATCCGTCGTCGGCTCTCCCGTGCCGATGAATGCCGCTGCCGATGCCGCCGATTCCCTCGAACGTGCAACGACAGCCGCTACGGTGAATCCCGCTCTCTGCAGCAGGAAGCCCATCGAGCATCCGACACGACCAGCGCCTATGATGGCGACGGTTTTCAAGGTCATAGACTTAAGGGATCAACTTGTCGAGCACAGAATAGAAGCTCGAAAGAGCTGTTGACTCGGCAGGGAGCTGTATCAGCGGTTTGCCGTTCAAATCGTATTCAAAGATCAGTTCATCGGCCGGAATAAATCCCGCAAATTCCACATTCTGTTGCTTGATCATCTGCTGCATCGACGCGTCTTCGCGGGTCCCGTTCTGCACGCGGTTTACGATCAGCGCTGTACGTTTGACGTTCAGGTTCAGTTCTTTGACGAGGTCGCCGATGCGTCCAGCGGTCATGATCCCGCGAATCGATGAGTCGCTGATGATGAGTAATAGATCCGTATCCTGTGTTGTGCGACGCGATAGATGTTCGAGGCCGGCCTCGTTGTCCATGACCGTATAGGGATAGGTGTCGGCCAGTTTATCCATGTACTTGCGGATAATGTTGTTCGCGGCGCAGTAACAGCCGGCGCCTTCAGGCCTGCCCATCACGAGCAGATCAAAGCCCTTTGCCTCGATAAGGGCCTGCTGGATCTGGTAATCAAACAGCTGCTCCATGCTCATGCCGCCCGGACGGGGCGCGGTCGACTTGATTGCCTCGAGAGAAGTCTCCCGCAATCTCCCCACCGTTGCGTGGACCGGAACGCCGAGCACGTCGTTCAGGTTCGCATTCGCGTCCGCGTCTACCGCGAGCACAGCGCCCTTCTTCTTTTCTGTCAAATATCGTATGGTGAGGCCGCAGAGGCTGGTTTTGCCCGTGCCTCCCTTGCCTGCCACAGCTATTGAAAAACCCATGGGACCTCAAACGATGCAAGTCAAGAGGCTTGAAAAAAACATAGGACAGCTGATCCATCCCTTGGCTGCTTGCTGCTTGACCCTCTTTATTTTTTCACGCCGAACTTCTTCCTGACCTCTTCGATCTTGCCGCAGGTCATCTTGCCCTCAGGACAGGCGGCGTAGAGGCAGCCTGGTCCGGATTTGACGAAGATCGTTGGTGCAGCCTTCTTTACGTGCTCGAGCATGTGTCCGGCCATTTCTCGGATTTCCCACTGAGCCCTGTTGCAGCACCGCACGCGGAAGAAGTGAAGCAGCTCCCGCGCGTTCATAGTGACTACGATTTTTGTCTCAGCTGCGTTCGGCAGAAGATATCGTGCATCCTGCTGCCCCGCTTCGCCCTTAAACCCGAGTTCTCCAAGCCGCGTCAGAACTTTGGTATAATTCGCCTGCGCCTCGTTCATGCAGCTAACGAATTCCTTTAAGAGCGAAGCGTCCTGCTTGATGCTCGGCGGGATCACGTAATCAAACTGATCTTCCCTGACATAACGCTGGCTCTGTTGTGAATACGATGCCACGCGATGACGAACAAGCTGATGAGAACAGGCCCGGGATATGCCTTCGATCCCGAAGGTGAATGTGACATGCTCGATCGGCGAAAGGTGACCGATTGACGCCAGTTTCTCCACGAACGCCGCCTGGTCCTTAGCCTCGATCTTTTCTCTCAATTCCTCCACGCCTGAAGGGCTGTAACACAGTTTGGCAGCCATAGCCACAACTTCTTCAGGATCCGGTGTATGCCGGAGGAGAACAACATTAAGGGCAGCTTCAGACATCAAACCCCATCCTCTCAGAACGCCCCAAGGCACCCCCGTTAGCAGGAACAGTGTAAAATAACAGACAACAAGGGACTATCATTATAGCCAGCACCTAACGTTTGAGTCAAGAAAAAATCTGGAATTGTTGACAAATTTTTTAATTAACTTATAAATTTCATTGATAAAAACGTCATATGCTACAAAAATTTTGCCTGGCTTGTATTACTAAAGTTTGCTTGTTTTATGATGAATTATTTAAAACTTTGATCTTCGGAGGGAAACTTGCCACCTTCGACATCCTGTTTATATTCTTTCACTGCCGAGAGTGCCAGTTCTTTGAGGTTAGCATACTTCTTGACAAATTTAGGTGTGAACCGGTCGAACAGACCTAAAATATCATGGATTACGAGAATCTGGCCGTCGCAGTCCGGCCCTGCGCCGATTCCGATGGTAGGTATGTGTAGCAATGCCTGAATCTCTTTCGCAAGTGAGGATGGCATAGCCTCGAGTACAACGGAAAATGCTCCGGCGTCCTGAACCGCCCTGGCGTCTGCAAGGATCTTTTCCCGGGCTGCTTCGCCCTTTCCCTGAACCTTAAACCCGCCGAGCATATGGACGTACTGGGGGGTTAGGCCAATATGCGCCATAACCGGGATGCCGGCTTCCACAATCGCACGGATGGCATCAGCCATCTGCGTTCCACCTTCGAGTTTTACCGCCTCGGCGTCTGCCTCTTTCAGGAACCGTCCGGCATTACTTACCGCATCAGCCCTGCTCGTCTGGTAAGAGAGAAATGGCATATCGCCGACGACCATGGCGGAAGCGGCAGCACGGGACACCAACTTTGTATGATAGAGCATTTCATCCATGGTGACCGGAAGCGTACTCATCATACCCTGGACCACCATGCCGAGTGAATCCCCCACAAGGATCATATCGATTCCGGCCTGGTCAACGATCTGGGCTGTGGGAAAATCGTATGCCGTGAGCATCGTGATCTTCCTGCCTTCGGCTTTCTTTTTATAGATATCGAGAATAGTTATCTTCGGCATTTTACCTCTTCTTCCATGATCCTTGCTACTTGACCATTTCCCTTACTTTTCACACCTGGGGCCTTGGATACAGGCCGGCAGCTTTCACAATCCCTTCGATGGCGTTCTCCCATTCGATGGCCTGAATGTGTACACCCTTAACGCCCGGCGTATCCAGTGCCTGGTAAATAAGCTCGATGGCGATTTTGATGCCTTCCTGCTCCTGCAACTCCCGCATCTTCTTCTTGTCCTCGCCCGCTGCAGCTTTAGCCTTGTTCATGCGGTCAATCAGTTCTTTCGGGACTGATACCCCGGCGACCGAGGAATCCATATACTTGAGCATCATGGCGCTCTTCGGCACGATAATGCCCGCAAGGATCGCGGTCCGCTCATGGAGACCCATGTTCCGAATCTTCGCCATCTGCTGGCGGAAGAGAGTCATGTCATAGATGCCCTGGGTCTGAATAAAATCGGCTCCGGCATTCACTTTTTTTAGAAGATTGATCGGCCGGAAATCAATGGGGTCACCCATGGGTGTCCAGGATGCGCCCACAAAAAACTTCGGGGCGACTTCCAGCGGGTCGCCGCCCTCCTGCTTGCCATCATCGCGCATCTTTTTGAGAATGCTGACGAGCTGGCACGTATCGACATCATATACATTCTTCGCCCCGGGATGGCCTTTCAACTTGCCCGCTGCACTGAATTTCTGGTGGTCACCGGCGAGGCAAAGACAGTTCTTGAGCCCGAGTGCTGCGGCACCGAGGAGGTCCGCCTGAATGGCGATGCGGTTCCGGTCGCGGCATGTCATCTGGATCACCGGCTCCAGCCCCTGTTGGAACGCGATGGCGCCGGCGGCGATGCTCGAGATGCGGACAACCGCTGTCTGGCAGTCTGTAATGTTCGCCGCGTCGCAGAAGCCCTTGAGCATCTGTGCTTTCTTCACAACTTCATGGGGATCGGCGCTCATGGGAGGCCCGAGTTCCGCTGTAACCGCGGGCTTGCCGCTGGCGATTACTTTTTCGAGTGTGCTTCCGCTTTTCATTCTTTCTTCCCTCCAAAAGGTTTATCCTGAGAGGAGTATGCCCGATTTGTTTATTCCCGCTAAAGCCGGAAGTCGTTGTCCTGAGGCAGACCCGGCATAACAGGCTGGATTTACAAAACGTCCTCTGCGGTATAATTTCTTCTCTATATCTCGGCCTTTGCCGCTTCCTTCTCTTCAAACTCCCGGATATGCTCCATGGATATGCGACGTGGTCCGCCGTCGCGCGACGTGGACCAGTTCCTCGGTGGCTGGATCTCGGTGAGTTTTTCGAGGGTGCCGAGTTGCTTCATCCGCTCGACGATAAGATACCAGACGCAGTCGATCTCGCTGCTCACTTCGCACTTGCCTTTGTTCGTGCCGCCGCAGGGACCGTTCATGAGCGTCTTCGAGCAGCGTGCGATGGGACAGAGGCCGCCGGTGAGGTGCAGGATACAGTTGCCGCATCCGGCGCAGAGCTCTTTGAACACGCCGGGTGCTTCCACAGCGCCGTAGAAGGAGGTATTGATGCCGGGGTAGACCGGCACCGTGCCGGTGCGGTCGGACAGAAAATTCACGCCCACGCCGCAAGCCGTCGAAAGCACAAGGTCATAGGACCTCACCTTGTCGATCACCGGCTCGAAATATTCCGGTTCACAGTGGCGCATAACACCGAGATGATCCACCGTCATTTGCTTTCCTTCCTGCGATGCCTTCATACGGATAAGGGCAGCGATGGTCTCGGCCTCCTTCTCGCCGCCGGCATGACAGATGGCCACGCAGGTGTTGCAGCCGAATACGAGGACCTTTTTAAAGTCCTGTACCATGCTCCAGATTTCATTAATCGGTTTCTGTGATCCTACGATCATAGCTCATTACTCCTTATATTTCAGACTCAAAAAATTATTTATCTCCCCGAAACAGCCAGCTTGGGATTACTTCGTCCGCATCCCGATTTTCTTCACCCGCTCGGAAAACTCTGCACAGACGTCTGCATAGGGATTCCCTCCGGCATTTGATGCTGCAGAAAGGATTTCGAGACGGCCTGGTTCTATCTTCAGCATGCCGAGCAGTTCCTGAACTCTTTTTACTCGCGCACTCACACGCGGAGCAATATCCCGATACTTGCATGTTCCGTCATTACAGCGCACAACTGCCACGCCGTCGGCACCGGCTTCAAAAGCTTTCAGCATATCCAGGATATCAATTCTGCTGGTACAATGCACCGGCACGGTCTTCACGTTCTTCGGCAGATCAAAGCCGAGGATGCCGGCGTGATTCGTGCACAGGAGCGCGGCAATTACCGGCTCACGTCGGCTTACGTCAATCTTGCCGATGGTTGTTGGCAACGAGTTTCTGATCTCGCGAACATCATAGCTCACCATACTGATCGCTTGGGCAGGGCATTCCGGCGCGCAGAGGCCACAAGCCTGGCAGTACTCAGGTCGGATTTCGGAATAGGCCTGCACCACCGGTGCGCCATAGGGACAAACGCGCATACAGGTAAGGCAGGCCATGCATTTGTTCTTGTCCACCACCGCCCCGCCGCCGCAGCCGCGGCACCGGCCCGCTTCCTCGAGCGCCTCTTTTTCGGTATAGCCCTCTTCAAAATGGTCCATTGTCTTGACACGGACTTCGGGAGCGAGATGTTTGATCTTGAGCCGCGGCAGCTTGCCAATCTTTTCAACAACCTCGGCCGGCATCGGGGCAATTTTTTCCTTTTCCTGCGCTGGGAGCCTACCCTCAATGGACTCTCCCTGGAGATAAAGATGCATGGCAAGGGCCGAACGGTGGCCGCTTGCCACTGCGGCAATGGCCGATCCAGGACCGGTGACGACTTCGCCGGACACGAACACGTTCCTGGCGCTGCTCATCTGGGTTGCGGGATTCCACTCAACGCGGTCCCGCTCGTCAACCTTCACGCCGCTGTCTTTCAGGAACGAGAGGTTCGAAGCCTGGCCAATCGTGACGATGATCGTATCGGCTTGGAGCAACATAGTAACATTCGTGTCAAAGGTTGGTGCGAACCGCTTGTTTGCATCAAAGACCGACAGGACCTTCATGACCTCAAGGCCCTTGACCGTGTCGCCTTCGCGAATAACCGCTTTGGGCCCCCAGCGGTAATTGATCGTGATCGCCTCTTCAACAGCCTCATCCACTTCCCATTTCCAGGCCGGGATCTCCTGCTCGTTCTCAAGGCAGACCATCTCGACGTTCTTCACGCCGAGCCTTCGGGCTGACCGTGCAACATCCATGGCCACGTTTCCGCCGCCGATGACGAGCACTTTTTCACCTATAGCCGGCTTGCGGTTGAACGCCACGTCTTCGAGGAAAGGAATCGCGAGCAGCACACCAGGCCCCTGTGCTCCGGGGATGTTCAAAGACCGGCTTTGGGACAGACCGATGGCGATCAGCACAGCATCATGCTTTTTCGTGAGATCGTCAAGCTTTGCATCCCTGCCGACTTCGAAGTTCGTTTTTACCTCAACGCCTTTTGAAATGACGTCTTTGATGTCTTCATTCAAAATCTCCCTCGGCAGCCGATAGGGCGGGATCGCGGTAGCGAGCATGCCACCGAGCACGGGATGACGTTCGTAAATCGTGACGCTGTAGCCGAAATCGGCGAGGTCCCGCGCCGCAGTTAGGCCTGACGGCCCTGAACCTATGATTCCGATGCTTTTGCCTTTCGTTTTCGCGATGAGTCTGCGCTTGTTGCGACGATAGTCCCTGGATTTCTCGATGGCGAATCGCTTCAGATGTCGGACCGCTAGGGGCTCATCAATGCCGCAGCGCCTGCAGGACTGCTCGCAGGGATGGTGGCAAATCATGGAGCAAACCGAAGCAATGGGGTTTACGGACGTGATGACTTCGAACGCTTCCGTATATTTGCCCTGGGCGATCAAGGCCACATAGGCCTGCACATCCGTATGCGCCGGGCATGCGGCCCGGCACGGAGAATAGGGCCTTGTCTCCTTGATCTCAGCACCATAGGGACGATAAGGCTCGAGGGTACAGGTATCATTTGACGCCATATAATCACTCCTGATCAGGATTTAATTCTCAAACATCGAATGTCATAACTTTAAATGAGAAATACAAAAAACTGAACCAGCTTTGCGATTTGACACTTGTTACCAAGGCATTATTCCTTTTTTGTCAAAAGCTCCAGCATTTCCATACGCGTCGATTCCTTGGTTCGGAAACTGCCGCGTACCGCGGAAGTGACTACACGGGAACCGGGCTTTTTAACGCCGCGCATACTCATGCAAAGGTGCTCGGCGTCGATTACTACCATGGCGCCCTTTGGCTTGAGGTGTTCGACAATCAGGTCGATAAACTGGGTCGTCAGACGCTCCTGCACCTGCGGTCGCTTGGCAAAAATCTCCAGGGCTTTTGCCAAGGAACTGATGCCTACAATCTTCCCGGCGCCCGGGATGTAGGCTATATGCGCCCTGCCGAAAAAAGGCAGCAGGTGATGTTCACACACAGAATAAAAGGGTATGTCACGAATCATCACCATCTCATCGTGGGTCTCACCCGCCATGGGTGCGAGGAGCTTTTCCGTATCCATCGATATGCCGGAAAAAATCTCGCCATACATCTCTGCAACACGCTGGGGCGTGCTCATAAGCCCTGGCCGATCCGGATCTTCACCGATGCCTTCTATAATGAGACGAACGCCTTTTTCGATCTTTTTAGAATCCATATGATTTCAGAAGCCATGCAAAGGGCATAGCGCACGGAACATGGGGGAAAACAGTTGCCCTACGCTCTCTGCTCGTTACTCTGTGCAGCAGTTATGACCCGCTTCTCGGTTATTATCATCCGCACTGGCACATCATGCCTCTCTGCTGGGACTTCATTCACAATCTGAGCTTCGAAGGCAAGTGCCACGGTCGCCTTCCTGAAGGCAGGAAGAAGTTTGTCGTAAAATCCGGCGCCGTAACCGAGCCGGTTGCCCTGCCTGTCGAAAGCGGCGCCGGGAATTATGATAAGATCTATATCTGCCAGCTCAGCGGGAATGGTGGTCTTAGGCTCGGGAATTCCCCAAGCGCCGGCTTCAATGTCGCTGCCAAAATCATGAATTTCGAACAGCGCGAGCTCATTGCCTTGCACTTTCGGAAGGACCACCCGTTTACCCGAATGGAGGGCCCGTCGGATCATCGAACCGGTTTCCACTTCGCTTCGGAACGATGCAAAGAACATGATAACCTGCGCTGACAGGAACTCTGGAAGGGAAAAAAGCCGCTCTTCAATCTCCTGGCTTTTCGTCGTTTTCTCTATCGGCGAGAGCCTGTCACGAGCCGATAAAACCTGTTTACGAAGGATCTTTTTCAATAGGAAGCCGCAGTTGTTGCCGGACGGAGACGTTCATAGCGACGCCGATATGATATGCGGGAACTAAATTTTTCATATGTGATATTTTTTCTTGTCGGCACTGTTCATCCATGCTTAATGTTTCACTTATTTACCATCAGCTGATCAAGGGCGGCCTTGATCGTCCTTGCCTCTCCCACAGCGCGGGGCGATGCATCATATGGCGACCTGCCGTCTAGATCGGCTCTGACCGTATCTTCAGCGTAACTCATAAACCCGAGGATATTCATGCCTGCAAGGTGTTTTGTTATGAACTCTTTGTCCGATTCCTGTTTGATCTTATTGCCGACGACAAAAACATCCTCGATGCCCAGTCCTCTGGCCAAGGTCTCCACGTGACGCGCGGTCTGGAGGCTCCGCTGGCCGGGCTCGACAACGACGATGAAAGCATTTACGCCGCTCGCAGTGCCACGCGTCAGGTGCTCGATGCCGGCCTCCATGTCGAGGATGACCACCTCATCGCGCCGCAGAATCAAATGGCTTACGAGACGTCGCAACAGCACATGTTCGGGGCAATAACAACCCGCGGCGGCTTCTTTGGATTTTCCCATGACAAGAAGCCGTACGCCCTCGTGCTGTACGCCATACGCCTCGGGGATATCGTCCACTTTCGGGTTGATCGTGAACAACCCTCCTGGAGCCCCTGGACGTGATCCTGTACGCTCCTCGATCATATCCGACTGTTCAGCCAGCGGCAAAGCTCTTGCCGCGGCCTCAGGTGATATGCCTAGTGCCGATGCAAGATTCGCGTCCGGATCAGCGTCTACAGCTAGTACCTTTTTGCCTTCTGCCGCATAAATTCTCGCCAAGAGGCCGGAAAGGGTGGTTTTACCGACCCCTCCCTTGCCCGTAATTGCAATTTTCAATCAAATCTCCCGGAAAATATTAAAGTAAAATAACATCTCTCAAGCGAGGGTGTCAAGGCTTTTTTGTTTCTGGATAGACGGCTGTTGAATCCTTTATTGAATATCGGCAGAAAAATCCGAAATTTTGATGATCCAGGATGCCTTATTTTGATATTCCCTGATTTCATTAAAGATATTATCGAAATATCCGATAAATAATCAACTGTATGTTTACGAAAAAAACAATATATGCCCTGATTCTTTCGTCAATCCTATTGGTTTGCGGCATTGTTGCCGCACTGATCATAAGTAGGCTTGTCACGAATAAGACAGGCGAAGTTCCGCAAACATCTGGATCTTCAGGCATTTCCCTTTCCATTTTGACTGCAAGTACCCCGACACCAACCACCAGCGAGACGGCTGCTCCCTTTTTCTCCACTCCCCCGGAAACTGCGGTTTTCCCCGATTCCGCAGACAAGGGTAGCGATATCGTGTTACTAATCGATGGTTCAGAAAGCATGAACGTTGCCGATCCGGATGGCTATTATAAAGCCGCCGCAAAACTTTTCATATCTCTTCTCGAAACGGATGACCGTGTCGGGGTCGTGGTTTTCGGCAATAAAGCCACCCTGCTGAGCCCTCTGACGCAAAATACCGAGCAGAACCGCCCGGCCCTCTTTAACGCAGTAGAGAGAATATCTCCGCGAGAACAATCTGCCAATATGTATGAGGCGCTGCTAAAAGGCATTGACGAACTCGGCGCCTCTTCCCGCAGGAATCGCATTCTAATTATGCTGTCGGGCGGAAGGCTTGATCTGGGTTCAAAGGAAAAGGATGATTTGGCGCTTGCTGGCTTAAAGACCCTTTTGCCCCAACTTATCAAAGCTCACATCAAGCTGGAAACGATAGCTTTCACTGATTCATCAGATCGTGTTTTACTTGAACATCTGGCGCTGGAGACCGGCGGATTCTCCGGGTTTGCAAAATTAGGAAAAGAACTGCATCTCGTCTTGTCTTCGATTTTTGAGAAGATTAAGTCTTCTGATTCCGTTATTGTCGATGGCGATTCTTTCTCAATCGATAACGATGTCCGGGAAGCCATTGTGCTGATCTCCAAGAAGCCAGGATCCGACCCTGCACTTGTCAATCCATCTGGAAACCCGCAAACCGCGAATAGGCATTCGAGGCAAACAGCCTGGTATGGCTCTACGGTCTTCGACATGGTCTCTATACAGAACCCTGCTCCCGGCGCATGGTCCATCAAGCCCGGCCTCGGAGCAGGAAACAAGGTCTATATCCTTACCGACTTGAGACTGAAAAGCTCTTTCAACAGAAACTTTATCCCGCGGGGGGAGACGGTGGCCGTGGACGCATGGCTGGAAAAAACAGGGGGGGGCATAATGGGGCAGGGCACAATAGGCGCTTTCAGCTTAACAGCAGAAGTAACCGGCCCTGACGGGAATACGGTTGATGTATCACTTGCCCCTGCTTCAAGACATGAAGAGCCTCAGACGGCAAGTGGAAAATTTTCCGGCACCATTACGGTCCAAGAATCGGGCGACTATACTTTAAAAATTCTCGCACAAGGCAATACGTTCAGGAGAGAGAAGACACTGCTTTTCAAAGCAATTGAGACGTCGGCTAGCGGCCAGGTTATTGTCAAGGCGAAAACCGAGGAGGCGGATGCTCCACGCCTTGATCATGCGCATTATCAGGCACAATCTGCCGCACCTGATGAGATATCCTGGATGTCTGTGCTCATCAGATTCGGTATCGTGAATCTCGGGGCAACCTTGTTGACGGCTGCAACGGTTTTCATTAGGATGTTGGCACGCAAAATAACAGCGGAAAGGGCTAAACAATGATTAAAATCGACCCACTTTACCTGATGCTGCTCATGGAACTTTCCTGTGTCCTGACGGGTGGGATTGTTTTTCTTTTCTTCCGGATCAAAAAATATCGAAATCAGATCCAGGACAGTCTCAAGGCTCTTAGTGCATCACGTCAGATCCAGGAAGACATGCGTAAACAGCTTGCCGCGCTGCGTAGCAATAGGGTGCCAACATCAAAGCCGGAGACCGTTGTCCAAGGGCCCGGGAATACTGATGGAAAGCCAGGGGAACTTGAAGAGCTCCGGGCACAAGTGGAAACTCTGCAGGAGGGATTGAAGGAGAAGACCGGGATATACGACCAGCTACAAGCTAAGTTCGTTGACCTAGAGAAGGAGTATATGATACTTTACCACCAACAGCAGAAGCAGGTGGGTTGAATCAATTCCTAATCATATGAATTTATATATCTGGCTGTTCCTTGGGTTTCTTGCTATGAAATGCCTTTGGGCTGTGCCGAAGGTCGAGAAATGAAATAAGAATCCGATGATAGTAATCCCGAAGTCATCCTACTGCTGTATGCTACGCTCCAAATTTAACAGGAATCTCTACTCCATGACATGGATTACGGATTTCGTGCTCTTGTAAACACAATTAGCTTTCGCCTGGCAATTAAATCCGAAAAAATGCATAGTTACAAATTAATAACAAATAATTGAATAGCCGAAAACGCTAGGATGTAAGTATTAGCAGAGGCTTGGAACAACTTGCTTTTCGGGAATGAAGATGTTAAATTCAAAAATGGGAATAGATGGTTTTTCAAAAATAAATATCAAGACATTGGAGCCTGAAGAACTCGGGGAAATCTTAAATAAACACGCGTTCAAGAAGTATCGCGCCGACCAGATCTATAAGTGGCTGTATACCCATTATGCTCAGTCCTTCGAGGAAATGACCAACATCGCAAAAGTGGAACGGGAAATGCTTTCGCAAATCTTCGACATTTCCACTCTGCGCATCATAGGGACCGAAACCTCTTCAGACGGTACGAGAAAGTTTCTTTTTCAACTCGTCGATGGACACACGGTTGAAAGCGTCCTGATCCCTGATAATGACAGGCAGACGCTTTGCATCTCTTCTCAGGTGGGATGTCAGCAAGCATGCCGTTTTTGCCTGACAGGAAGCGGTGGCTTCACACGCAATCTCAAATCATTCGAAATCGCCGATCAGGTGCTCGAAGTCTCGCGATTTCTGGAGGAGGGTGAAACACGGGGAATAACGAATATTGTGCTCATGGGTATGGGTGAGCCGCTCGCGAATTTTGAGGAAGTGGTGAAAGCGCTCAAGATCATAACATCCGAAAACAGGATGGGCTTCTCTCCCCGCCGTGTGACTGTATCGACCA
>Ga0335081_10002598_pt1 | contig 28492 bp, 30 predicted proteins | sample Lox_Sample_35_FD_206713 | JGI IMG/M metagenome (GOLD analysis project Ga0335081, IMG submission 206713) | Soil microbial communities from Loxahatchee National Wildlife Refuge, Florida, United States - Lox_Sample_3.5 | ecosystem: Environmental > Terrestrial > Soil > Wetlands | place: USA...
ATCGCCGCCGAACAGCATGCGCGCGGCGATGAAGCCGGCGAAGATGACGAAGGCGATCTTGAACACCGGGGCCGGTGCGTAGGAGGCGGCCACCGCGCCGACCGCGACGCCGGCGAGCGCCGGCAGCGCCCACAACCGCACCACTTGCGGAATGACCGATTGCTTCTCTTTGTGACCGAGATAGGAGCGCACCGTGGTCGGCACGATGATGGCGAGCGAGGTGCCGACGCAAAGCTGCATTCTGACGTCCTCCGGCACGCCGAGCGCCCGGAAAACTTCGTATAGCACCGGCACGATAATGGCACCGCCGCCGATACCGAACAGGCCGGCCAGGATGCCGACCAGGATGCCGGCGCCCGCGATCCATGCCGCGAGCAGCGCAATTTCACCCAAAGAATGTCCCAGCAAGCAGATGCCCCGGCCGAAAAGATCAAGCCGCGATGTGCGCTAAATCGGACGGCGTGTCCAGCACCAGGGCGAGTGCATCGGCCAAGACGGCGGCGGAGGCGGTGGGCTTGACGGCTTCAACGGCCAGATGCCGGCGGAAGGCGCGTGCACCCGGCACCGAGCGGAATAGGCCGAGCACGTGGCGGGTGATGGCCTGCAGCCGGACGCCTTCGGTTAGCTGGCGCTCAATGTAGGGAATAAGCGCGAGCGCCGCCTCTTTGGTCGACCCGAAGGGCGCCGGCTGACCATAGAGCAACGGATCGACGGCGAGCAGCCGCCACGGTTCCTGATAAGCCGCCCGGCCCATCATCACGCCATCCACGGCTGCAAGCTCCGCTTGCGCCTGCTCCACGCCGGCGATGCCGCCGTTGAGGACGATTTCGAGATCGGGGTGCGCGGCCTTCAGGCGCCGTACCAGTGGATAATCGAGCGGCGGCACTTCGCGGTTTTCTTTCGGCGAGAGGCCCTTCAGCCAGGCCTTGCGCGCATGCACGATCAGCGCATCGGTGCCGGCCGCTTTCACCGCCTCGGCGAAGCCATACAACGCCTCTTCCGGATTCTGCTCGTCGATACCGATGCGGCATTTCACCGTCGCTGGAACGGAAACCGTCGCCTTCATGGCAGCGACGCAATCCGCCACCAGTTCAGGCTCCGCCATCAGGCAGGCGCCGAAGCGCCCCTCCTGCACCCGGTCGGAGGGGCAGCCGACATTGAGATTGATCTCGTCGTAGCCGAAGTCTTCTCCGATGCGCGCGGCTTGCGCGAGCGCGGTGGGGTCACAGCCGCCGAGTTGCAGCGCCACCGGATGTTCGGACGGATCGAAGCCGAGCAGCCGCGCACGGTCGCCATGCAGCACCGCGCCGGTGGTGAGCATTTCGGTGTAGATCAAGGCGCGCCGCGTGAGTAGACGATGGAAGAACCGGCAATGCCGGTCGGTCCAGTCCATCATAGGGGCGATGCAGAAGCGGCGCTTGATCGCCTCGTGGTCTTGCATTGTCACGTCATTTCTCTAATCGAATCCAAACGATAAGCAAACAAGCGTCCCCCCGGATGGTCGGCTGCACCAGCTGGCTCGCCATCACTAAGTACCTGATCTGTGGGCTGAACCTCGGTGCGACGAGCCCAGACGGCCGTTTACCGGCTTGGCATAATGCTTGCCTATATAGCCAAATATGTCCTGCCGGCGCTCAGCTATGAGCGGCAAAAATACCGCGAGGCTTGTCAGTGAAAACCCTGATTGCCGCCGAACCGCACCCGATCAGCGTCGATCTCGATCGTACCGCGTTGGTCATCATCGACATGCAGCGCGATTTTCTCGAGCCGGGCGGCTTCGGGGAGACACTCGGCAATGACGTGTCAAAGCTGCAAGTCGCCGTGAAGCCTTTGCAAGCCGTGCTGGCGGCAGCGCGCACGGTTGGACTCCTGGTCATTCATACGCGCGAGGGCCACCGTCCTGATCTATCGGATGCCCCACCCGCGAAAGTCGAACGCGGCGCCCCATCGGCGCGCATCGGCGATGCCGGCCCGATGGGCCGCATCCTGATCCGCGGTGAGCCCGGACATGACATCGTGCCGGAGCTCTATCCGATCAAAGGTGAGCCGGTGATCGACAAGCCCGGCAAGGGCGCGTTCTACCAGACCGATCTCGAGCTCACGCTGCGCAACCGCGGCATCGAGAACCTGATCGTCTGTGGCGCCACCACCGAGGTCTGCGTCAATACGACCGTGCGCGAGGCTAACGACCGCGGCTATCGCTGCATCGTGCTCGGCGATTGCTGCGCCTCCTATTTCCCTGAATTCCACGAGATGGGATTGAAGATGATCAAGGCGCAAGGCGGCATTTTCGGCTGGGTATCGGATTCGCAAAATGCCCTTGCTGCATTTGCGCGCACGGGCGCACAATCGCCTACTCGTTGAGGAAGCGCGCGGGACCCGCTTGACTGAAACCGTTGCCGCAATCGTCGCCGCCCATCGGGCGGGCACGCTGACCCCTGAGCGAACGATTGCGCGCTGCTACGCGCGACTGCGCAGCCATTGTGATCCCGCTCTCTTCATTACCCTTCGCAACGAAGCGGATAGCCTTGCGGAGGCGCGAGCGCTTGATAAAAGCGGGTCGGGTCTGCCGCTTTATGGCGTGCCGGTCGCCATCAAGGACAATATCGACGTGGCAGGCATGCCCACCACCGCCGGCTGCCCGGCCTTCGCCTACACGCCGCACCGTGATGCGAGCGCCGTAGCCCGTCTGCGTGCGGCGGGCGCCATCGTCATCGGCAAGACCAATCTCGACCAGTTCGCCACCGGCCTCGTCGGCGTGCGTTCACCGTACGGCATACCGCGCAATCCACTCAAAAAAGAGCTGGTCCCCGGCGGGTCGAGCTCCGGCTCGGCAGTCGCGGTCTCCGCCGGCATCGTGCCGCTGGCGCTCGGCACCGACACTGCCGGCTCAGGCCGGGTGCCGGCGGGCCTAAACAATATCGTCGGCCTCAAGCCCAGCCTCGGCTTGGTTTCGACCTACGGCGTGGTGCCGGCCTGCCGGACCCTGGACTGCGTCTCGGTGTTCGCCCTCACGGTCGACGACGCTTGGGCCGCGCTGGCGGCGATCGCCGGACCGGACGCGCACGATCCCTATTCACGCAAGCGGCCGCTCGAGACGCCGGACGGCAAGCCGGCGCGCGCGAAAATCGGCGTGCCACTCGCTGGGCAGCGCCTGTTTTTCGGCGACAGGCAATTCGAGGCCGCCTATGACGCGGCGCTCGCCCGCCTTGCGCGGCTCGGCTGTACGATTATCGAGATCGACATTGAGCCGTTTTACGAAACGGCGCGCCTACTCTACGAAGGCCCCTGGGTCGCCGAGCGCGCCATCACCGCCAAGCCGGTCCTCGATTCCGACCCCGACGCGTTGCACCCGGTGACCCGCGCGATCATTGTCAGCGGCTTGAAGCCGACCGCGGTGGACGCCTTTGCCGCCTTCTACAAGCTGGAGGAATTGCGGCGCGTCGCGGAGCGCACCTTCGGCGCCGTCGAAGCGCTGGCGCTGCCGACCGCGCCAACCGCCTATACGGTCGCGCAGGTGCTCGCCGACCCGATCCAGCTCAACAGCCGGCTCGGAACCTACACTAATTTCGTCAACCTGCTGGACCTCTGCGGGCTGGCGTTGCCGGCGGCATTTACGCCGGCGGGCGTTCCCTTCGGCCTCACCTTGCTGGCGCCCGGGGGCAACGATGCCGCGCTCGCCGCCATCGGCCGCGTATTCCATGCCGACACCGCGCTTCCGCTCGGCGCGCCCGAAAGCTTGCAGGCGGTGGCTTCGCCGGCATAAATCAAAGCGTCTCCCTATAGTGCTCGTATTCGTCGCGCACGGTAATGATGTGCGCGTACATGGTTTGCGCGGCCAGAGTGCGCTCGCCGCGCAGGATTGCCCGTACCACGCGGTCGTGCTCGACATGCGAATTCGCCATTCGCCCGAGGTTGCGAAATTGGGCGCGGCGGAACGGCTGCACGCGCGCGCGCGTGGCGAGCGTCAACTCGGCGAGATAACTATTGTGGGCGCCGCCATAGATGGCGGCATGAAACGCCTCGTTGACCTCGTGATAGTGCTGCGGATCGCCGCTCTTGATCAGCATGCGCAGTTCCTCGTGCGCGCCCTCCAGCGCGCGCCGCTCGCCGGCGGTCATGCGCTCGGCCGCGCATCCTGCGCACAGCGATTCAAGCTCGGCCATCACTTCGAACATGCCGATCAGGTCCTGATGCGTCGGGCGCGCGACCACCGCGCCGCGATGGGCGCGCACCTCGACAAGGCCGCTCGCCGCCAGCATGCGAATGGCCTCGCGCACCGGCGTCCGCGAGACGCTGAAGCGGCGCGCGACCTCGATCTCATCGAGCGCCGAACCGGGTGCGAGCTGACCACGCACGATGTCATCGGCAAGCTGCAGCCGCAATTCCTCGGCAAGGGTGCGGCGGGGGCCGTTCGGCACCTCCACGGCTGGGGCTGCAAGACTCATGCGGATGTACCTGGCGGCGCCTCTATCAGGCTGACATGGGCGGCCACCACGCGCCAGCCTTCCGCGAACTTGACCCAGGTCTGCATCTGCCGGCCGATGCGGCCGGGCGCCGAGGGGCGCTCGTACAGCGTCGAGGCGACGGCGAAATGGCGGCCATAGGCGGTGATGATGGTGCGCGACAGCGTGCGGCCGAGCCCGACCGGCGAGCGCGCCGCGCGAAAAGAGCTGACCTCGCGATAGCCGTAAAGATTCTCCGCAGTGCCGTAACGTATGGTCCGCGCATCATCGAAGAAAAGCGCATCCAGCGTGGCGACGTCGTTCGACACCAGCGCCTTTTCATAACGTGCGAAAGCGTCCTGCACTTCCGCCAAGACCTCCGGCAGGTCGATGTCCATTGCTATCCTCACGGCACTGGCGGCCGGGGCGCGGCCGCTATTTGCATTTGCTCAAGCGCGTGCGCGACGCGCAAGGCGATGTCTTCACGCCAGGGCGCGCAGATAATCTGCACGCCGATCGGCAACGGCAGTAACGGCACCGGCACTGCCACGACCGGCAGGCCGACGAAAGAGATCGGCTGAGTATAGATGCCGATATTCGGGCGCAACGGCATTTCGACGCCGTCGACGACGAATGTCTGCTGGCCGAGCTTTGGCGCAACGCAGGGCGTGGCCGGTGCAAGAATCGCATCACAGTGCTCGAACAGTTTAAGCACTTGGTCGCGATACCAGCGGCGAAAAATCTGTGCCTTGTTGACCAGCGCGGCTGGCACCATGGCGCCAGCGATCAGGCGGTCGCGCACCGCCGGGTCGAAATCACGGGCTTGGCGGCGCAGGCGACCGAGATGCAGCGCACCGGCTTCGGTCGCGGTGATGACGTAAGCCGCCGAACGGGCGCGCGCCGCCTCGGGAAGTTCGATCTCGTCGACCACATGAAGCGCCTCCGCCACGCGATCAAGGGCTTCCAACGCCTCGGGAAACGCGCCCTGGCGAAAGTAACCTCCGGCCACGGCGACCCGCAGGCCTTCGATGCCGCGGTCGAGCTGCGGCACCGTGGGCCGCGCTGGTTTCTGCGCGCAGGCCGGATCGTCGGCATCCGGCCCCTGCATGGCATCGTAGCTCAGCGCGAGATCGCGTGTTGTGCGCGCGAAGGAACCGAGATGATCGAGGCTCGCCACGAAAGGAAAAGTGCGCGCGCGCGTGAGGCGGCCGTAGGTCGGCTTTAAGCCGAAAATTCCGCAAAACGACGACGGCACGCGGATAGAGCCGTTGGTGTCGGACCCGAGGGTCAGCGGCACCAGACCGCCGGCGACCGCGCCGGCCGACCCACCGGACGAGCCGCCGGTCATGCGCGTCAGGTCGTGCGGATTGCGCGAAGGGCCATCGTGCGCGTTCTCGCCGGTGAAGTCGTAGGCGTATTCGCCCATGTTGAGCGCGCCAACCAATATGGCGCCCGCCGCCTCCAGCCGTTCGATCAACGGCGAATCGCGGTTGGCTGGGGGATAGGCGCGGTTGATCTTGGAGCCAGCGACGGATGCGATTCCATCCACGTCGAACAGGTTCTTCACCGCAAACGGCACACCCGCGAGCGGCAGCTTCGCTTCGTCGGGTGCGGCATCGATGCTGCGTGCCTTCGCTCGCGCACGCTCAACCGTCACGGCGGTGAAGGCATTGAGTGCCGGATTGAGCTTGTCGATGCGGGCCAACGCGTCATCGACCACCGTTGCGGCGCTGATCTCGCCTGCCGCGACGGCGCGCGCGATCTCCGCCGCGCTCGCCCATGCCCCTTCGCCCGCCATGGCATCAGGCCTTGAACACGGGCGCAGGCTCGGCGTCGTCCGGTAGTTTGAATTCCGTCACCGCGGCGGCATGACGCAACGTGACCTCGAGATTGGTCGTCACTGCCGGCTTCCATGCCTCGTCCAGCGGAAGGCCGAGCGCGGCAGCGGCCGACACGATATACTCGTCGAGCGCTGCCATCAGTGCCCCGCCATGTGCCGGCCGATTTCGGTGAGATCGGCTTGCTGCGCGGGCGCCTCGTAGACCAGCTGGCCGTTGAAAATAACGACGATGCGGTCGGCAAGCTCCAAGAGCTCGTCGAGGTCCTCACTCACAAGCAGCACCGCCGCCCCGCGATTGCGCGCCGCCATGATCTGCGCGTGAATGTCCGCGACCGCGGCGAAGTCGAGACCGAACACCGGGTTGGCGGCGACCAGCACGTCCACCTCGCCCGACAATTCGCGCGCCAGCACGGCGCGCTGCACGTTGCCGCCCGACAATGTGGCGATCGGCGCGTCGGGCGAGGAGGTCTTCACGCGATAGCGGGTAATCAGTTCCTCGGCGGCGCGTCGGAAGGCGCCGGGATGCAGCCAGGAGCCGGTCGCATAAGGCTCCTGGTCGAACCGCCGGAACGCCATGTTGTCAGCCACGCTCATCCGCGGCACGCAGGCATTGCGCAGCGGCTCCTCCGGCAGCATCGACACTTTGTGACGTAGCATTTCTGAGCGCCGCGCGCGATAGGGCTTGCCATGCACCAGCATCTCGCCCCCGGTAGCCTCGCGCTGCCCGCCGAGCACCTGCACCAACTCGCTCTGGCCATTCCCAGACACGCCAGCAATGCCGACGATTTCGCCCGCCCGCACCACAAGCGTTACGCCGTTGAGGGCTGGTAGACCTTCGTCGTCGTCGGCTTTAAGAGCGCGAGTCTCGAGACATATGGCTCCTGCCGGCGTGGATGCCCGGCCGGCCATGCCGTGAATTTCCTGATCTCCCACCATCAGACGCGCGAGATCATCGGGGCCAAATTTGACGACCGGGCCTCCGCCGACCAGCCGCCCGCGGCGCAGCACCGACACCTCGTCGGCAAAAGCCATGACCTCGCGGAATTTGTGCGTGATGATCAGAACCGTGACGCGGCCGGCATGGGCCATATCGCGGATCATGCCGAGAATTTCGTCGGCCTCATTGGGCGTGAGCACCGAGGTCGGCTCGTCGAGAATCAGAAAGCGGCTCTTGAGATAGAGCTGCTTGAGGATCTCCGCCTTCTGCTTCTCCCCCGCGGCCAACGTGGCAACCGGTGTATCCACCGGCACCGTGAACGGCATTGTTGTGAGGAAATCGCCGAAGCGCTTGCGCTCGCCGCGCCAGTCGATCACCGCCGGAACATCGGCGCGCGCCATTACCATGTTTTCAAGCACGGTCATGTGCGGCACCAGCGTGAAATGTTGGTAGACCATGCCGAGCCCGAGCGCCTGGGCCTGGCGCGGGCTGCCGATCTCGACCTCGCGGCCGGCAACCAGCACGCTGCCTTCGTCGGGCCGGTAATAGCCCATGATGCATTTGACCAGGGTCGATTTGCCGGCGCCGTTCTCGCCAAGCAGCGCGTGCACGCTGCCGGCCCTGACCCGCAGCGATACGTCGTCGAGCGCGGTCAGATCGCCGAAGCGCTTGCTGATGCCGATGGTCTCGGCGCTGAGCGCGCCTTTCGCCGTCTGCCCTTCGGTGAGCGGCGGGCTCACGACATTCATGATATCCCTCGGATTAAATCGCCCGATTTACCGACGGCCCCGAACACGCCGCCCTGCATCTTGACCATCTTGATGGCGTGGTCGTGGTTGCCTTTGTCAGTCGCGCCGCAGCAGTCTTCCAACAGCAGGCATTCGAACCCGCGGTCGTTGGCCTCGCGCATTGTGGTGTGCACGCAGACATCGGTGGTGATGCCGGTGAGCACAATATTTGCGATTCCGCAGGTCCGCAGGATCAATTCGAGATCGGTGGCGCAGAACGAGCCCTTGCCCGGCTTGTCGATGATCGGCTCGCCCGGCTCGGGCGCGAGCTCCGGGATGATCTCCCAGCCCGGTTGGCCGCGCACGAGGATGCGCCCGCACGGGCCGGGGTCACCGATGCCCGCTCCGATCTGGCGCGAGCGCCAGCGCTTGTTCTCCGGCAGATCGGAAAGATCGGGGCGATGGCCCTCGCGGGTGTGGATGACATGGAAGCCGCCGTCGCGCATGGCCGCAAGCAGCGCCTTGATCGGCTCGATCGGCGCGCGGGTGAGCGACAGGTCGTAGCCCATGGCATCGACGTAACCGCCTTTTCCGCAGAAGTCGGTCTGCATATCGATCACAATCAGTGCGGTGTTCTGCGGGCGCAGATCGCCGTTATAGGGCCAGCGGTAGGGATCCGCCTCGACGTAGCGTTCAGCCATTCGCCGCCACTTTCTTGTATTCGCGTGCAGGCGCCGGGAAGCCGCAACTGGTGCCATCGGTATGAAGCACCTCGTCTTCCCAGGGCAGCCGATATTTGCCCGCCACCATATCCCGCATGAAGGTATAGGGGCAGTCGCGCGCGCCACCGGCGACGGCAACATAGCCGCGATGGCCGAGTTGGTAGATGTTGTTCTCGACCGACCAGTGCTTGCGCGCCTCGCGCACCAGATCGGGCCGCAGCTCGCAGGTGACGATTTCGTCGGCGCGGCCTCCACCTTGCACCATCACCGTGCCGTCGAAATCGCAGAACATCGCCTCGCCCATGGAGTCGAAGGTGCCGTCGGAGCCGCACATGCAGACGCTCGCCGTCTGCATCAGATTCTGGAAGGCGTTGGATTGGTTGGTGATGCGCCAGGTGTGGCGGATGGGCGCGGTGTAGCCGGCGGTGCGAATCATGATCTCGGCGCCCTTGTAGGCGCACTCGCGCGCCATTTCGGGGAACATGCCGTCATGGCAGATGATCAGCCCGATGCGCGCGCCCTTGGGGCCGTCGCAGACCGGGATGCCGAGATCGCCCGGCTCCCAGGGCTCGACCGGCACCCAAGGATGGAGCTTGCGGTAATAGAGCTTGATCTCGCCCTTATCGTCGACGATTAGCCCGGAATTATAGGGATTGCCGTCCGGGTTGCGTTCCATGATGGAGAAGCAGCCCCAGATCGCGTTGTCGCGGCAGGCACGGCGGAACGCCGCCATCTCTGGTCCGTCGCGGGTGACCATGATGGCCGGGTTGGTGTCCATCGACAGCCCGTGCAGCGCGTACTCGGGAAACACCACCAAATCCATGGCGGGCATCGAGCGGCGCGCCTTGGCGACCATGGCCACGATTTTTTCGGTCTGCCGCGCGAGATCGGCCGGCGTCGCGACCGCCGGCAACTGCAGCTGCGCCAAGCCGATGACCACGCCGTTCGGCGATTTGTTGAGACCACCTAGCCCACTCATGACAATCTCTCCGGTTTCAACGCGTGATACTCAACTCGGATGGCGCGCCCGACAGTCTGTGCTCGGATGAGGTCGTCAGCACCATGATGAGCAGGGTGAGAAAATAGGGCGCGGCGTTGAACAGGTAATAGCCGGAGGTGACGCCGACCGACTGCAACGCCGGGCCGAGCGCGCCGGCGCCGCCGAACAGCAGCGAGGCGTAGAAGCAGTTCATCGGGCTCCAGCGCGCGAAAATCACCAACGCCACTGCGGTGATGCCCTGCCCGCTCGAGAGGCCCTCGTTCCAACTTCCCGGGTAATAGAGCGACAGGAACGAGCCGCCGATGCCGGCCAAAAAGCCGCCGGTCGTCGTCGCCGCCAGCCGCACCCAGTTGACCGAATAGCCCATGGCGCGCGCGGCGTCGGCGGAGTCGCCGGCGATACGGACGATCATGCCCCAACGGGTCGAGCGCAGCGCCCACAAAATCGCCGGCGCGAGCAAAGCCCCGACAACGAACAGCGTGTTGATCTTGAGCGCGTCGCGCACTGCGGCGATGTCGCTCCACCAGCCGAGCTGGATCGCCGGCAGCGACGGCGCCTGTGGCTGGATCAGCGGCTTGCCAAGATAGAACGCAAGCCCGGTGCCGAACAGCATCAGCGCGATGCCCACCGCGATGTCGTTGACCCGTGGCAGCGAGCAAAGGCCGGCATGCAGCATTCCGAACAGCGAGCCAGTCACGCCGGCGACCAGCACGCCGAGCCAAGGCGAGCCGGTCAGATAGGCCGTGCCGTAGCCGCTCATCGCGCCCATCACCAGCGTGCCCTCAAGGCCGAGATTGATGCGCCCCGACTTCTCGGTGAGCAGTTCGCCGAGGCTGACGAAAAGGAACGGCGTGCCCGCACGCACTGCGCCGGCCGCCACCGCCAGCGGCACGCCCCACCAGCCGACGCCCGGATCGGCCATGCTCATTCCCCCTTCGGCCGGAAAATGCGGAAGCGGCCGAACAGCGTCTCGCTCGCCAGGATCATCACAAAGATGATGCCTTGCAGCACCAGCACCGTGGCGTCGGGCAGATCGAGCCGCCGCTGCAGCAGCCCGCCGCTCGCATTGATGCCGCCGAACAATAGCGCGACCGGGATCACCGCGATCGGGTTCTGCCGCGCGAGGAACGCGACCAGTATGCCGGTATAGCCATAGCCGGCGGCGAGGGTCGCGCTGGCGCGGCCCTGCACTGCGGCGACTTCCACCATGCCGGCAAGCCCGCCGGCAGCGCCCGCGATCGCCGTGACAACCAGCACAATGCGACCGACCGGCAGGCCGGCAAGCCGCGCCGCGCGCGAGTTGCCGCCCACCATCCGCGCCGAGAAGCCAAAAGTCGTGTGGAAGAACAGGACGTAGGCGAGAATACAGAACACGATGCCATAGACGAGGCCCCAGTGCACATCCATACCGGGAATGTTGCCGATCATGTCCGCATCGGGCAGCGGATAGCTCGATGGCTTATTGAGGCTCGCCGGATCGCGCAGCACGCCTTCCACCAGATGGTTGAGGACGGCAATGCCGATATAGGTGAGCAGCAGTGTCGAGATGGTCTCGTTGACCCCGCGCCAATGGCGCAGCGCGCCAGCGAGGGCGATCCAGACGGCACCGGCGGCCATGCCGGCGGCGGCCATGGCGAGTTGGACGACGACCGCCGGCGTGGCGCTAGCGAGCGGCACCCCGACCGCAATCGCCGCCAGTCCTCCGACGACAAAAGCTCCCTCCCCGCCGATGATCATCAAGCCGGCCTGCGCCGGCAGCGCGGTGCACAGTGCGGTCAGAATAAGCGGCGAGGCCCGCGTCAACGTGTTCTGGATCGAGAACCACGAGCCGACCGAGCCGAGCACCATATTGCCGTAGACGTCGAGCGGGTTGACGCCTGCCAGCGCGACGAAGCCGCCAAACAAAAGCAACGATATGACCAGCGCGCCGAAGGGAATGACGACCGCTTCGGCGGCCGGGCCGACGATCTCCCGCCGCAGGAAAGCCGCGCGGAAAGTTGCGGCCGGCTTGTCATCGGCCGCGACGCTGCTTGCGATCACTTCCGTGGCCATGCCCGGATACTCCTCCGGGCGCTAGGCCGGCAGACTGCCTTTCACGCCGTCGACCAGGAAGTGCATCGATTCCAGCTGCGCGTCGGTTTCGTTGCCCTGCGTCAACTCGCTGCCGGCGGCGACCACGACCTTGCCGGTGTTGTCGGTGATCGGGCCTTTGAAGATGATATAGCCTCCCTTCACCAGTTTGGCCTTGACGTCGTCGGCGTGCTTGCGTGCCTCCGCCGACACTTTCGGGCCGTAGGCCGACTGCTTGATCACGCCTTCCTTGAAGGCGCCGCGGTAGAAGTTCGGGATTTCCTCGCCTTTCATCCACATGCTGACGAATTTCGGATAAAGGTCGGTCCAGTTCCATTCGGCGCCGGTGAGATAGGCATCGGGCGCCAGCGCCGCTTGGCTGCAGTGGTAGCCGCACACCATGGCACCGCGTTTGGCCGCCGTCTGCACCACCACTTTCGGGCTGTCGACATGCATGGTGACCACGTCCACTCCCTGGTCGATCATGCTGTTGGTGGATTCCGCTTCCTTGACCGGCAGAGCCCAGTCGCCGGTGAAGATCACCTGCGTCGTCGCCTTCGGATTGACGAGACGGGCGCCGAGCGTGAAGGCATTGATGTTCTGCAGCACCTGGGCGATGGGCTTGGCGGCGACGAAGCCGAGCTTGCCGGTCTTGGAGGCATAGCCGGCGACAATCCCGTTTACGAATTGCCCCTCGAAAATGTAGCCGAAATAGCTGCCCGCGTTCTTCGGGTCCTTTGGCGTCCATAGGCCGCCGGCGTGCTCGAAGCGCACCTTCGGGTTTTTCTTCGCTTCTTCGAGAATGTAAGGATTGAAGTAACCGAACGAAGTCGGGAACAGAAGCCCCGCCCCGTCCAGATTGATCATGCTTTCCATGGTCTTGGCGACCTGGACGGTTTCCGGCACGCGCTCCTCTTCGACCACCTTGACGCCGGCCATTTTTTTCACCGCGGCGGCGCCTTCGGCATGCGCTTGGTTGTAGCCGAAGTCGTCGCGCGGGCCGACGTAGATGAAGCCCACAGTTGCATCTTTCGCGAAAGCCGATTGCACCGGCAGCGTGCCTGCAAGTGCCGCAGCCCCGACGCCTTGCAGAAGCCGCCGGCGGGAAATTGGCCTGAACGTCATGTTCGACTCCTTCGTCCCTGAATCGTCATTTTGACTTCGACAAAGCCGCTGCCCCCGGTTTGCGACCGTCTCGGCCAAATGAAACGCAAGCTCCATGCCAGAGGTCGGAGCCTTTGCTATGCTTTTCAAATGGCGGGCGTTTTGACTTGGGACCGAAAAAGGGACGCAGGCGATGCGCGCCCCAGCCGAACGAAATGTCTAAATTGTAGGCAGACTTGATGGCATTGCATACAAGTTCGGCTGTCTGGCCAACGCATGCGATACCATGTCAGCAGCAATCAGGCTCGAAATGAGCCGCCAATGCGCGATCAAGGGGCGCCAGGGCGGCCGCCAGCGGGGCATTCGCTCGCATCCCCGCACGCATTTGCGCAATGACCTCAGCGCGCGCGGCGGCGAAGTCGATGCCAGTCACCGTGCGATCGTGAACCACCGTGCGCCCGCCAACAATCAGCTCGCGAACATGCCTGGCTGTGGCGCGGGCAAAGAGCAGACCGAGCACATCGGCCTCCTCGCGCAAACGGTCATCGTCGAGCGCCGCCCAATCGAGCAGCAGCAAATCGGCCGGCGCCCCGGCGGCTATCGCGCCGCCGTCATCCACGTTGGTGACCGACAGCCGCCCATTGGCGAATGCCATTGCCAAGCTTTGCTCGCGGCGCACTGCCGCCTTGAATCCGGTGCCCGCGTGCAGCAAATGGGCGAGCCGGAATTCCCGCAGCGCGTCATCGTCCTCGTCGAGCGCATTGCCGTCGACGCCGAGGGCGACCCGACAGCCTCTTGCCAGCATACGCGCAACCGGCGCCATGCCCGAGCGCAGGTGTAGATTGGAGCTGTTGTTGTTGACGATTGTGACACCGCGCGCCGCCAGCAGCTCCAGCTCGTCGGGCCGCGCCCAGACGCAGTGGGCAAGGCTCAGGCGCGGCGATAGCAGCCCGATGGCATCGAGCTGCTTCACGATGCCGCCGGGATAGCTCGAATCGGCCCAAGACCGCTGATAGCGCGTTTCCAGTAGATGCATGTGCACCCGTCGGCCGGTTCCGGCGGAAGCCTCGGCGACCGCCTCCAACAGGGCATCGCTGCACCACTGCACGCCTTGTGGTCCATATTGAACGTTGAACAGCGGGCCGGCCGCGGCGTCGGCAACCGCGTCGACCAGCGCCAGGTAGTCGCGCGGCGACGGCGCCGGGCGCAGGAAGCGCCGTTCGATCTCGGCCCGCGCGACCGCCGGCAGCGCGGCTAGAATCGTCTCGGAAGGACCGTAAACAAGGGGATTGCGGTCGCGCATGGCCACCGCAAAGCCGACTCGGACGCCGACATCGCGGGCGGCCCGCGCCACCTCGGCTGCTTCGAAGGGCAAGTCGGTAAAACCCTGGCTTCGCGTGTAGTGCACCATTACAAGGCCCACGCCACCGAGTGCGGCGTTCGATAACGCGATGGCGGCGGCCAGATAGGGATCGACCGAAGGAATGAGCGCCAGCGCGGGGAGCCAGGATTCAAGCGGCCGGCCACTGGCGCCGATCGAACTCGTCCGCACTGCGCGGCCGTGATCGTGCGCGTTGACCAGCGCGGGAAGGGCGAGTAGCGGCTCGACCGCCCTCTCCGTCGCGTCTTCGATCGACGAAATATGTTTTCCATCGATATTGATGCTAGATCGTCCGGTGACCGGTTGATCGGATGCCGTCAACACATAGGCACAATCGATCGCGCGCGACTGGTGCAACGAACTGGTCATGCCTTTGATCTAACCACCGACTAGTTGCGATGCAAAGCATACCGGCACGGTCAGCGAACGTCCTTCATGCAATGCCCCAGCAAGTGGCTCGCGAATGACGCACAGCTGATTTGGCGCCCTTCCCGTTTAGTGCTGGCCAAGTATCAGTGCGTGCGCCGCGCGACAGGCCAATGACCGGCGTGAGATACGATCGTCAAAAAGTGCTGCGCGAAAGGCGGGAAAGAGCCGTGGCCCGTTCTGTCTTGTAGCCCGTTGGATCACATTCAATCCACGCTCAGCGAGCGTTTCAAGTTCGGTCGCTGGCTTGGCGACTCCAACCTGTCGCCAGACCATTCACGTGTGGTGATCTTTAATCTTGCTCTTTATCCTGGTGGCGATTGTCTCGAGCGCGATGGCAAAGGCGAGGATAATATAGGTGATCAACCCCACCTCCCGCAGGTCGAAATAGTAGCCGCTGGCCATGTAGAGATCGAAGCCGACTCCGGATGCGCCCGCCGCCGCGCCCATGACGACGGCGTTGGCGAAATTCATTTCGAAGCGCAGGAAGGTCCAGGACAGCAGATAGGTGAAAGAGGACGGGATGACGGCCTGGAACACGATCTGCCACCAGTTGGCGCCGCTGGCCTTGAGAGCCTCGATGACGTTTCGATCCAGGTCTTCGAAGGATTCCGCATAGGCCTTGGTCATGTAACTGACGGAGTGGAAGGTCATGCCGATAACCGCCGCGGCGGCGCCGAGCCCGGCCGTCACCGCAAAGATCAGCACCCAAAGGATGGTCGGCACCGCCCGGATAAGGGCGACGAAAACCTTGATGACATTGGTCAGGGCCCTCGGAGCGAGGTTCTGAGCGCCCAGGAGCCCCAGAAACAGGGCGATGATGCCCCCGAACAGCGTGCTCAGAAACGCCATTCCCAGGGTGATAATCACCTCATAGAGGGCCATGGCGAAGGAAAGGCGCTCGCCGCCGGGGTGCAGGAAGATGATCTTCAGGTTAGCCAGCGTATCGGCCACCGCCTTGGCCAAGTCGATGTCGCTATGGTCTAGGCTCGCCAGCGCGTAGACGGTGGTCAGCGCCAGTACCAGCAGCAGGAGCCGGATGACGACCGTCTGTTTGGTCATCGGCTTGGCCGGGAGGTGGACCGCCGGAGCAACGGCGCTGCCGGTCAGTTCGTTCGGTCCGCTCAAGGCATCCTGTAGCTGCGTCATAGGATGATCCTTCGAATGTAATTCGAGATCATCTCGATGATCATGATGGTGATCACGATCAGGATCACCACGAGGCTGGCGTCGTGAAAATGGAAGTTCTTGTAGTAAAGGTCGAAGGAGAACCCGACACCCGTTCCAGTCAGCAGGCCGACCAAGGTGGCATCGCGGATGTTGGTGTCGATCATGAACAAGACCCAGCTGACCATCTGCGGCAAGCTCGACGGCAGGACGGCCTGCAGCACGATCGAGGAATAGCCGGCGCCCGTGGCCTGCAGTGCCTCGACCGCATGAATGCTGGCCTCGTCGATCGTCTCCATGAAGGCCCGTGTCAGAAAACCAAGCGAACCGAAGAACAGCGCCAAATATCCGGTCAGCAGGCTCTGGCTGAATGCCAGCATCAGGATCATGGCCCAGGCCACCAACGGAATGTTGCGAAAGACCGAGGCCAGACCGCGGGCTAAGACGCTGAAGAAGCGGTTGATGCGCGTCGTGCGTGAGCCCATCGTGGCCAATGCCGCAGCGAAGACCGCGGCGACCGTGGTGGACGCGACCGACATCAGAACGGTTTCCCAGAGCTTCCGCGCAATGTCCGGCAACTTCGTGAGGGAATGGGCATCCGGGTAGAAATTGATCAGGCCCCAGACGAAGGCCTTGCCGATGCTGGTGAAGCCCGCGGCGACATCGTACTTGGTGATGACGATCGACCCAATGGTGAGCGCGCTCACGGCTGCGAAGAAGAGCAGGCTGTCGTTGCGGCGCTTGACGAAGATGTCAGCTGGCATACCTCGCCTCAGCCCGCAGCTCAGGTCGATGAGGTTCGCTGGCGAACCCGGACTCCGTCCCGTAGATCTCGGCAATCCGCTCGGACGAGAGCTCGTCCGGCCGGCCGTCGAAGACGACCCGGCCCTTGTTGACACCCAGGACGCGATCCGAATATTTGAGCGCGACATCCACTTGATGCAGATTGACGATCAAGGTGATGTGCAGCTCTCTGGAGAATCTCTTCAGCTGCTCCATGATGGACTTCGAGGCGCTTGGATCGAGCGAGGCGATGGGCTCGTCGCAGAGGATCATCTTCGGGTCCTGCACCAGCGCCCGGCCGATGCCGACCCGCTGCTTCTGCCCGCCGCTCAATCGATCGCAGCGCTGGTAGACGTGATCGGCAAGGCCTAGCATCGCGATCACGTCCATCGCTTGGTTTTTCTCGTCGCGGCTGTAGCGGCCCAGCGCGCCGGCGAGCGTCGATTTCGAGCCGAGCCTGCCGTGCAGAACGTTCTCGATAACGGTCAGCCGATCGACGAGGTTGTAATGCTGGAAGATCATGCCGATCTTGCTGCGCAGCTTTTTGAGATCCTTCCTGTTGAGTTGGCCGACCGAAATCCCCTCGAAGCGCACTTCGCCCCGGCTGACTTCGATCATGCGATTGATGCAGCGGAGCAGCGTCGACTTGCCGGCGCCCGAAGGGCCGATCACAGAAACGAATTCGCCCTTCCTGACGGAAAAACTGACGTCGTCCAGCGCGGACTTCCTTCCATCGTAAGACTTCACGACGTGGCTGATTTGCAGCAGCGGGGGGCTGGGAAGTTGCGAAACCTGTGTCATCCTTCCTCCCTTGAAGAAGATGGAAAGCCGCAAAAGCAGTGCCGGGGCCCGGCGGCTGCCGGTCCCCGGAGGATCGCGCACAACTACTTGACCCCCAAGACCTTGCGCATCGGGTCGTACCAAGCATCGGAAATCTTCACGAACCGCGCGGGGGTCTGGAAATCCGAATACTTGGAGCCGGCGGGGGCGAAGATCTTCTGGTTGTTGGCCACCGCGTCCGAACTGAGGACGTCGGCGATCGCCTTCATAGTCTTCTCGCTCAAATATTCGCTGTTGACCTCGATCGGCGGGTTCAACACCGGGATCGACTTGATGACGACGAACTCTTTCCCGCGGACAGCGGAAAACGGAGCGCCGGCATCCTTCTTGACCGCGTACACGGCACCGGCGGTGTTGTCTTTCCCCGCAACCAGGTCCACGTACGGCGCCACCAGGAAGTCGCACACCGCCGCCACGTCGGAGCGGCCGGTCAGGACGTTGACCAGCGACAGCTGATGCGAGCCGCCGAACATCACCTGCTTGAAGAAGCGGCCCTGGCCGCCCTGCGCCAGATCCTCCATTTTCAGATTCTTCCACTGATCCTGCTTGCCGAACTGGCCCACGATAGCGGCGGCAGGCATGTTGAAGCCGGAGCTGGAGCTTGTGGAGACGAAGGACATCCGTTTGCCGCCGATATTCTCGATGCCAAGCACTCCGTCGGCCTGGTACTGATTCTCCTCGCCCTTCTTGACGACGAGGCGGCTGTAGTAGAGGGCGTCCTTGAGCGTCCCCGACGGCCCGCTGTTGACGAGCAGCGGAATGAGCTTGGGATTTCGGGCATGTGACGTGAGATATTCGGCAGCTCCCGTCCACCCGATTTGGGCCTGGCCGTTTTCCAGCGCCGCGAGGGCGATCGCATAGTCAGTGGTGAGCTTATTTACCACTTTCTTGCCGGTGGCCTCGGCGATGACTCTGGCCATCTCATCGCGCATCGTCGCTACAGTGTCCGACGAGTCGTTCGGCAACCAGACGACGGTGAGGGTGTCGGGTTCCTTGGCCGACTCGGCGTTGGCCGTCGACGCGGCCGTGACGGCGCCAGACAGGGCAAAGGTCAGCGCCAAGGCGCCTGCCGAGAGAACGTGTTTCATATGCATTGCAATGGCTCCTGCGAGGTTGATCGATAGGATGGTAAGCATTGATGCGCGGTTGAATGCGGTCTGCGCTCTTCGCCGGTCACATCTGCTGTTCATGCCCGTCTCGTTATTCGCCCGACATTGGAAAGAGCGTTTCGGTGGTGCGGCGATGAGACTATCGGTTCGAGAGCGACACTTTTCTTCGCGTGTGCATGCCAGCCGCGGCACCGCGTTTAACAATCGCGCATGACACTCGGATGAAAAACGATGCTTGATCGTTTGAATTCACTGCAAACATTTTCGTTTCACTGCCGACATTTTGATCGTTGCAGTAACTGTGCGCGCCTCGGCGCGAATAGTTTGCCGCCCGCCTCTCACGACACGAGAGACGTTGCGATAGATTGACCCTTTGCGCTCTGCGCGTCTTTAGTCGTCGCGCAGAAGCGACGCCAATGCGTTGGCGGCTTCTTCCAGCGCGCCGGAATTGTCGATGACGATGTCGGCTGCAAGATCGGCATACATGGCATTGCGTTCGATGCGCCCCTCAATCGGGCCGTCGCTGTCGCGCGAGCGTCCTGAGAGCCGCGCGGCCAGCACGTCGGCGCGCGCCGCGATCAACACGCAGGTCACATGGCGATAACGCACGCGCGCATCCTCGATTACGCCGCGCGACGTGTTGCAGACGACCGTTCGGTTGGCGCGGATATCCGTGTCGATAGAACTCGGCAGGGCATATTTCAGCCCGTGCGCCTGCCACCACAAGGCAAAGGCATCGCATCGCAACGCCTCGTCGAAGCCGGAATGGCTGACACTGATGTGATCCTCGTCTGCCGTCGCCGGCCGTGTAACGATCCGCCGCGGAAAGACAATTCTAGGCTCCTGCACGCAGCGCGCGCGCGCCCCCGCGATCACCGAATCTTTGCCGGCGCCGCTCGGACCGACGACAAGGACGAGCCGTCCGGGCCCAATCTGTCCGGCGTTTGGCATCGTCGCTGTGAGAGCGGAGCTCATGCCACCCGCCTGCCTTCGCACCAGACGCCGCGCACGGCTGCGTCGTCATCGTCGAGGTGAACGCGGATGAGATCGGCGCGCTTGCCGCAGGCGATCTCGCCGCGGTCGTCCAGTCCGACGACTTCCGCCGGGGTCTTGCTCACGGTGCGGATCGCCGCCGGCAGGTCGAAATTGCTCGCCGCCTGCGGCAACCGCAGCGCGGCCATCAACAGGCTCGACGGTACGTAGTCGGAGGAAAGGATGTCGAGCTTGCGCAGGCGGGCGAGTTCGGCGGTGGCGACGTTGCCGGAATGCGATTTGCCGCGGATCAGGTTGGGCGCGCCCATCAGCACCTTGACGCCGGCTTCGTGCAGGCGCGCGGCGGCTTCCATGGTGGTGGGAAATTCCGCGACACGGACCCCGTCGCGGATCGACTGCTCCACATGACCGAGCGTGGTGTCGTCGTGGCTTGCCAGCGGCGTGCCGTGCGCCTTGGCGAGCGCGACAAGTCCGCGTTCGTTCGCGGCGCCGTACCGCAGCTGGCACTCGATGCGGCGGGCAAACAGCGCGTCCAGTTCGGCGTCGGTCATGCCGCCGCTCTTGCCGCGATAATATTCGCGCAGCTTCACCGGATCGCGGAATTGCCGCTGTCCCGGCGTGTGATCCATCAGCGACATCAGCCGCACGTCGGGACGGCCGATGAGCGCGGCGGCGTCCTCGAGAACGTCGGGCATCGGCACTTCGCAACGCAGGTGCAGGAAATGCGAGATGCGCAGCAGGTTGCGGCGGCGCGCGTCGTCGATCGCTTCCGAAAGAGTGTGGGCCTGGCCGTCGACGTCTTCGGCGCCGAGCTCGCGCCAGACGCGCAGCGAGTCGAGCACCGTGGTGACGCCGGAGGTCGCCATCTGCGCGTCGTACGAGATCACCGCCGCCGTCAGGTCCCAGCGCACCTTGGGGCGCGGCATGTAATGCGCTTCCAGGTGATCGGTGTGCAATTCGACGAGGCCCGGCAGCAGGAGATCGCCTGCGAAGTCCACGCCGCGCTCGGGCGCCCGCCCCTCACCAAGCGCGGCGATCGTGCCTTCGTCGACGACCGCGTAACCGTCCTCGACGACACGGTCGGCGAGGACGATGCGGGCGTTTTCGGCGATGAAGGACGTATTGTCGCTCATGGCTCAGGCTGCCGCCGCGAAACGGGTGACGTCGATCGAGGTATCGGCAATGGCCTCGCGCACGAGATCGTCGTGCACGATGGCAACGATGGCCGTGCCTTGCTCCTTGCGCTCGCGCACCAGCTCGACCACGGCGTCGCGGTTGGCGGCATCGAGCGAGGCGGTCGGCTCGTCGAGCAGCAGCACCGGCGTTTCGGGCGCAAAGCCGCGCGCGAGATTGATGCGCTGTTGCTCGCCGCCGGAGAACGTCGCCGGCGGCAGGCCCCACAGCCGCTCGGGCACGTTGAAGCGCGCGAGCATGGTCGCCGCCCGCTCCCGCGCGGCGGCGCGCGGTGCATCGATCAGCGCATCGGCAACGACGTCGAGCGCGCCCACGCGCGGCACCGCGCGCAGGAACTGGGTGACGTAGCCGAGTTTGCGCCGGCGCAGGGAGAGGATCTGCCGGGGGGAAGCCCGCGCGACGTCCACCGCGGTGTCGCCGTCGCGCACCATGATCGAGCCCTCGTCGCAGCGGTAGTTGCCGAAGATCAGCTTCAACACCGACGACTTGCCGGCGCCGGACGGACCGGTGAGCGCGACGCATTCACCGGCTGCGGCCGAAAAGCCGAGGTCGCGCAGCACCGGCAGCCGCAACCCGCCCTGCAAATGCATGGTGAAGGTCTTGGCGACGCCGGAGAGTTCGAGCGGCTGCATGCGATGCCTCACGCCGGCAAAATGGAAGAAACGAGCAGTTGGCTGTACGGCTCGCGCGGATCGTCGAGCACCTGGTCGGTAAGTCCCGTTTCGACGACCTCGCCCGCCTTCATCACCATGATGCGGTTGGACAACAGGCGCGCGACCGCGAGGTCGTGCGTCACAAGGATGGCGGCGAGGTTCAGGTCGGCGACCAGGCGCCGCAGCAGGTCGAGCAGCCGCGCCTGCACCGAAACGTCGAGACCGCCGGTCGGCTCGTCCATGAAGATCAGCCGCGGCGCGGTGACCAGATTGCGCGCGATCTGCAGGCGCTGTCGCATGCCGCCGGAATAGGTGCGCGGCGGATCGTCGATGCGGTCCCGGTCGATTTCGACGCGCGCGAGCCAGTCCACAGCGGACTGCCGGATGGCGCCATAGTTGCGCCAGCCCACCGCCATCAGCCGCTCGCCGACATTGCCGCCGGCGCTGATGCCCATGCGCAGGCCGAGCTGCGCATCTTGGTGGACATAGCCCCAGTCGGTGCGGAACAGGAAGCGCCGCATCGGCTCGCTCATCCGCCAGACGTCGGCTTCAGACCCGCCGCGCAGCCGATAGAGGACGCAGCCGCCGCTCGGCTCCATCTGCCCGGACAGAAGCTGCAGCAGGGTCGTCTTGCCCGAGCCGGACTCGCCGACCACCGCCATCACCTCTCCCTCGTAGAGGTCGAAGCCGACGTCGCGGCAGCCGAGGCGGCGGCCGTACCATTTGGTCAGGCCCTCGACCTTCAGCAGCGGATTTTCACACGCGCTGTTCACGGTGCGCGCTCCATGGCTGCGGCGGCTTTTCGGCCGCCCTCCCCCGCCGCCCGGCGCGTCTCGCAATAGTCGGTGTCGGAACACACGAACATGCGATTGCCGGCATCATCGGTAATGACCTCGTCGAGATAGCTGTCGGCCGCGCCGCACAGTTCGCATTGCGCCTCGTGGCGGTAGGGCTCGAACGGATGATCTTCGAAATCGAGCGAAGCGACGCGCGTGTAAGGTGGAATGGCGTAGATGCGCTTTTCCCGGCCGGCGCCGAACAATTGCAAGGCCGGGCAGTCCGAAAGCTTGGGATTGTCGAACTTCGGGATCGGCGACGGGTCCATGACGTAGCGCTCGGCGACCTTCACCGGGTAGGCATAGGTGGTCGCGATGTGACCGTGGCGCGCGATGTCCTCGTAGAGCTTCACATGCATCAACCCATATTCGGAGAGCGCGTGCATGCGCCGCGTCTCGGTTTCGCGCGGTTCCAGGAAGCGCAGCGGCTCGGGGATCGGCACCTGATAGACGAGAACTTGTTGCTCGGTGAGCGGCGTCTCCGGAATGCGGTGCCGCGTCTGGATGACGGTCGCCTCTTGCGTCGAGGTCGTCGTGCGCACGCCGGCGGTGCGGCTGAAGAACTTGCGGATGGAGACGGCGTTGGTGGTGTCGTCGGAGCCCTGATCGATCACCTTGAGGATATCGTCGGGGCCCAGGATCGAGGCGGTGACCTGCACGCCCCCGGTTCCCCAGCCATAGGGCATCGGCATTTCCCGGCTGGCGAACGGCACCTGATAGCCGGGAATAGCGATTGCCTTGAGGATCGCGCGGCGGATCATCCGCTTGGTCTGCTCGTCGAGATAGGCGAAGTTGTAGACAGGCGCGGTCATTCGGCGGCATCCTGCAGGGCGGCTTGCTCGGCGTCGCCGCGCGCGAAGAACTCCGCGCGCAGCTTGCGCAGCAGGCCGAGCTCCGACTGGAAATCGACGTAATGCGGCAGCTTGAGGTGCTCGACGAAACCGGTCGCCTGCACGTTGTCGGAATGGCTCAGAACGAATTCTTCGTCCTGCGCCGGCGCGCCGGTCTGCTCGCCCAATTCGCGCGCACGCAGGGCGCGGTCGACCAGCGCCATGGCCATGGCCTTGCGCTCGCTCTGGCCGAAGACGAGGCCGTAGCCGCGCGTGAATTTCGGCGCCTGCGAGGCGTTGCCGGTGAACTGATTGATCGACTGGCACTCGGTCAGGGCGACCGAACCCAACGGCACTGCAAAGCCAACCTCCTCCGCGAAGAACTCGACTTCGACCTCGCCGTAGCGGATCTCGCCCGCGAACGGGTGGTTGCGGCCGTAGCCGCGCTGAGTGGAATAGGCGAGCGACAGCAGGAAGCCTTCGTCGCCGCGCGCGAGATTTTGCAGGCGCAAGTCGCGATTGGCCGGGAACGACAAGGGCTCCCGCGTGAGGTCGCCGACCTCGCCGCCCGTCTCCTTTTCCTCCTCGATCAACCCGCCGTGCGCCAGCAGATCGGCCACGGAGCGAAAGGGTGCCGGCTCGCTGGGGGCGGTTGGCGGCGGCGGCACCTCTTGGCCTTCGGCCAGACCGTGGTCGAGCAAACGATGCGTGTAATCGAAGGTCGGGCCCAGTACCTGTCCGCCGGGCAGATCCTTGAACGCCGCGGAAATCCGCCGGCGGATGGTCATCGCCCCCGTTTCCATCGGCTCCGACGCCCCGAACCGCGGCAGGGTCGTGCGATAGGCGCGCAACAGGAAGACGGCCTCGATCAAATCGCCGCGCGCCTGCTTGATGGCGAGCGCCGCCAGTTCGCGGTCGTAGAGCGAGCCTTCGCCCATGACGCGGTCCACCGCGAGCGCCAGCTGTTGGTCGATCTGGTCGACTACGATTTCCGCAACCGCGCGGTCCCCGCGCCGCACGTCGGCGAGCAAGGCGTGGGCATTCTCGATGGCGCGTTCGCCGCCTTTGACCGCGACGTACATGGCTCTCAACCTTTCCGCGCCACGCGCACGGTGCGTGGCAACGCCGCCACGTGATCGCCTGCGACCAGCAGAAGATCGATGCCGCGCGGAAAGAGCGCCTGATTGGCGCTCCATCGCCCTGCGAAATCCTCGGGCAGCGGCTCGGCGGCCAACGTCCACTCGGTTCGGATCCCGGGGCCGGCGAGAGAAAACACCCGGCCCGAAAAGCGCTCGACCTGAACGATGAGCGTGGCCGAGCGGTCGGGATAATCCTCGCTGCCCGGCGAAAAGGCGGCAAAGTCGGGCAGATCGGCGCTATTGCCGACGAGCGCAAACGCTGCCTGGCCTGAATCGGTCACGACCGCGGCACCGGTTTGAAAGCGAATCCAGTCGGTAACCGCCGGCTGCGCGAGCGCGCTGTCGAGCCACACCGGCGTTTCATAGTCGGCAAGGCTACGGATGATAGCCGCTGTGGCCGCGGCCAAAGGAGCCGGCGCATCAATGCTGGCAAGCTCCCTGATCTCGCCCGGACGAGCCATTGCGTCCATCAGCGCGCGAAAGGCCGCTTGGTTTTCGGTGACATTGTCGCTCACGAGTGCGGCCGCCATCATGCTTCGTCCTCCCCGCGCACCAAGGCAAAGAAATCGACCTTGGTCGCCGCCGTACGCGCGCGGTCGTATTGCCGGCGTCGATCGAGCGCCGCGCGCAACGGTGCGAGGACGTGGAGCTCGATAAGCTCGCGCGAATGATCGGCCTGCCACAGCGCATCGCAGAGCGCGGCAAGCCGCGCCTTTTTCGTGTCGCGGCCCAAAACGTAGGCAAAGCCCCGTTCGCCGGAGGCGAGTTGGACGGCCGCTCGCGTGACCGTGGTTTCACCGATATTAAATGGCGCCCCGTTCCCGCCAATCCGCCCGCGCAGCATGACGAGACCGATTCCCGGCGGACGCAAATCGACAAACGCCGCGTCGCAATCAGTCGCCGCCAAGCCGCGCTCGATGCTGGCGGCATCCGACTGCGCCAGTATCGCCATCGCGGCGCGCCGGGCGCCGGCAAAGTCATCAGAAACTCGCATTATTAGCTTGCGCAAAGTTGTCTAGTTCACTAGACAACATTTAGAACGCGTCCCGTGACGGGTTGATGACAGTTCGCATCATGCTCACAAGAACGCCGCGCCATCTCGCAAGACCGCTACGCAATCCGGCCAAGGACCACCTTCTGGTTCGCGGCATCACTTTGTGGCGCTGCATCGCCGACGATTACGAGCAGATGATCCTTCTCGGTAAGTATGGGGACAGCGGCCGTTTGCCTGGCGAGATCGAAATTGCCGCGCATTACGGGGTCAACCGGCACACCGTGCGCCGCGCCATGGCGGAACTCGCTGCGCGCGGGCTGGTGCGCAGCGAGCGCGGCAGCGGTACCTATGTGAAGACAGACAAGCTCGATTACCGTATCGGGTCGCGCACGCGGTTTTCAGAGATCGTCGCCGCCGCCGGCCACGGGGCGCAGGGCCGGCTGCAAAGCCACCGCATCGAGGCTGCCAGTGAAGAGATCGCCGGCCGACTCGGTCTGCCTACCGGCGCGAGCGTGATCCGGCTCGAAATCGTGCGGGCGGCCGACCGTGTGCCCGTGTCGGTCGCGACGAGTTGGCTTTGCGCCCAGCGATTCCGGGATGCGGGCAAGATTTTCCGCAGCACGCGCTCGATCACCAAAATGCTGCACGAGCACGGGATCGACGGTTATCGGCGAAAATGGACGCGGATCACCGCAGGATTTGCCGACGCGGTCGATGCCGGGCGGTTGCGGCTTTCGGTCCATCGGCCGATTCTGGTGGTGGACAGCGTGGACGTGACGGCGGACGACGAGCCGATTCTCACGACGCGGGGCCGCTTCGCGGCGGACCGTGTTGCGCTGGTTGTTGAAAGCTGAAACCTGTCATGCAGGCGTCATCATCGAGATGTCGTCTGTCAGGCTGGGGAAGCCAGCCATGGCCGATAAGAAGCTTTCGACGACGCCGCTCATCGACCCGTCCGCCGCGGTGACGCACAGCACACTCGGTGCCTACACGGAGGTCGGCGCCCGCACCAAGCTCCTGGAGGTCACGCTCGGAAACTACTCGTATGTGGTCAACGACAGCGACATCGCCTACGCCAACATCGGTAAATTTACCTCCATTGCCGCGATGACCCGGATCAATCCCGGCAATCATCCCATGCAGCGCGCGAGCCAGGCGCATTTCACCTACCGTGCCAGTGCCTATTTTGACGGTGCTAACGACGAAGCAGACTTCTTCGCCTGGCGGCGCGCCCAACACGTGACCATCGGTCATGACGTGTGGATCGGCCACGGCGCCGTCGTGCTACCCGGCCGCAATATCGGCACCGGCGCCGTGGTCGGAGCCGGAAGCGTGGTCACCAAGGACGTGCCCGACTACGCCGTGGCCGTCGGAAACCCGGCGCGGATCATCAAGGCGCGATTTCCGGCGCGCATTGCCGAGCGGCTCAAGACGCTCGCTTGGTGGGACTGGTCGCACGACAAGCTGCGCAGCGCCCTGCCCGACTTTCGACGTCTGCCGATCGAGCAATTCCTCGACAAATACGAAACAAGCCCGGCGGTTTGGGCGCTGGCGACGTCAGGTCAATTTTGAGCGCGCCTCTTCGCATTCAGCGCGGCCGGATCCTAATTGGCGGTGCGCCGGTCGATACCACGCTCAACATCGGCGGCCGCGCTATTACCGGATCGGCAGGGAGACAGCACCCGGCCAGCAACCGGCATGCCAGCAATCTCGCCGATCCGACGGTCGTTGCCGTCATTGCTCGGCCCACCTCGTCTTCTTGAGCGACGCGAGCCGGCTGCACTGAGCTATCCGATGAACACCACTCCGTCCGAGCCGCGCTATGCAATCTATTTTGTCCCGACGCCTCAGACAGCGCTCTATCAATTCGGCGCTTCGGTGTTGGGATACGACGTTTATACTGGCCGCGATGTGCCGGGCATTGGCACCGGCGATTCCGCTTGGCCCGTCAAGGTCGGCGAGCCGCGTATCTACGGGTTTCATGCGACGCTGAAGGCGCCTTTTCGATTGGCGGCGGGCGCAAACGAAATAGCACTAAAAGCAGAGCTCGACGCACTTGCCCGTACGCTATCAGCGATCGATGCCGGACCGCTCGAGGTGCGCGCGTTGGGTCGTTTCATTGCCCTCGTGCCGTCGACACCTTGCGCGGCGGTCGATCAGTTGGCTGCTACTTGCGTGCGGCAGTTCGACCGTTTTCGCGCTCCGATGAATGAACAAGAGCGAGCCCGCCGCCTGGCCTCACCGCTGAACGAGCGGCAGAAGATCAACCTCGATCGTTGGGGCTATCCTTACGTCTTTGACGATTTCCGCTTCCATATGACGCTGACCGGCGCTCTGCCCGAAGACGGTCGCGCGCAGGTAAAACAATGGCTGACCGCAGAATTTGCATGCCAGCCGGCGGCACGGCGCCTCGTCCTCGACCAAATAGTCATCGCGCGGCAAGCCGGCAGCGCATTCTGCGTCGCGCACTCATCACCCCTCCGAGATTAAATGCGTTGGGAAGCGGAAGGCGTGCAAATGCCTTCCGCCGTGTGTGCCCGCTCTCCATCATCGGTGCGATGGCGAACAATCTTTCTGTGTCACTCATTTTTGTCGGTTGCGGCGCGAACATCGGGCCGTCTCGCAAATCCACCCACCACTGGGCGTGCGGCAAGGCTGAGCATCGATCCACCGGCGCGGTGGCGTTCACGCGGGGCCGGCGTTCGCTCACGCTCATACTTATGGGACAGGCGAAAGCGATCATTCTTTCCTGTTAGCAGTCTCCGTTAGTGAGTGCTAAGGTTTAAACAGGAACGCCACAACGGCGGCCGCGATAAAAGAACACGAATTCAATAACTTGGGAGGATACCATGAAGTTCCGTCCGCTTCACGACCGCGTTGTCGTCAAGCGCATCGATGCCGAGGAAAAGACCGCCGGCGGCATCATCATTCCCGACACCGCCCAAGAGAAGCCGAGCCAGGGCGAGATCATCGCCATCGGCCCCGGCGGCCGCGACGAGAGCGGCAAGCTGATCCCGATCGACCTCAAGGTCGGCGACGTCATCCTGTTCGGCAAGTGGTCGGGCACCGAAGTCAAGATCGACGGCCAGGATCTCCTGATCATGAAGGAGTCGGACGTCATGGGCGTCATCGAGGGCGGCGCTGCCGCCAAGAAGAAGGCCGCTTAGCGCACCACGGATCAACTGGCGCTGACCTTTCCAGTTGTCATGGCCGGGCTCGACCCGGCCATCCCGAGCAGGAGGGCACTGCCTTCCGAAGCGAGATCACCGGGACGAGCCCGGCGATGACAGCCGCAAGCGAT
>Ga0335081_10002599_pt1 | contig 28485 bp, 20 predicted proteins | sample Lox_Sample_35_FD_206713 | JGI IMG/M metagenome (GOLD analysis project Ga0335081, IMG submission 206713) | Soil microbial communities from Loxahatchee National Wildlife Refuge, Florida, United States - Lox_Sample_3.5 | ecosystem: Environmental > Terrestrial > Soil > Wetlands | place: USA...
CAAGAATCAAGTACCGTTTCATACGCTGGTATCCAGTTCTTGACCAGAATTGGAATACGGAATCGTCAGACCTCGGCAGACTATACACCGATTCGCCCCGGCTGGCTATCCATGTGGAGGTCAGTGGACAGAGAACATCGTGTCTTTCTTCGGAGGTTTAGACGGATCCGGTCTGGAATGCCCGCCGGTTATCGATGGATCCGGCAACCTTTACGGCACAGCGACATCCGACGGCTCGTATGGCGGTGGTGTGGCGTGGGAGATCACGCCGTAAGGTCCATTCCTCGGAGCGCGCTGGCACGGATCGTTTACGGTAACGCCTGATAACAACAATCGACCATTTTGCCCCGTCAGACGGCCGGAACTAGCGGCAGCTCCCGTACCGCTCTAGTCATGTCCTCATTTAGGGCACTACCCCGCGATGGCGGCAGGAATTCGGGCCGACACGGCTCGTTCCGTTGAGAGTCCTGTAAACGGAACCGAGAACAAAAGCTTTTCGCGCTCGCTCCAGCTGTTCCTGCCAGGGAACGAGGAGGACTCCGATTTGAACCAATTCCCTGTGTGTGTGGAGATCATTCGCCCTTCGAGCAACCCCAAAGCTGGCCGGCGAGTGAGTAAGAAGACGTTTGCAATTTCCCCAGCTCCAGTTGCCCGGCTGGCCGAGGCGCTACAGGCGATGTCCAGTTGCTGCGCGTTAACAAACAATTGCTGCACAGTCTGCTGGCGCGCACTCTCGCTCTTGATTGCATCTCGCTGCCAGCCCAGAGGCTGGTCCTTGACCGTATCGTGGCCACAAAAGATGCCACACAGATTCGGCCAGGCATTCACTCCGAGAGTGCTCCAAGCCTCCGTAGCGGAATTGGAGTAGGGAGGCCCCGCCATTAAATAGGACTCTGGCCCATGAATATCCCTTCTCTCGAACTGCTTTCCGCGGATCGTCAGCCAGGCATGAGTCGTGATGTAACACTCGCAATCGGAATTCTTCATCATCACGTCATGCGCCCATTCCCAAGCCGCGTTCCCGGCGAAGAAATCCATTCCCAGGATCAGCATTCTTGTCCCGGAAATGACGAACTTTACCGCCGTATTGGCGCCGGTAGCGTCCTGCGATCCGACCCAGTAAGCCATATCTCCACCACCGAGATCTATACCGGAGCCGTAAACCCCAGATCGGTTCTTCGCAGAGAAATACCCGGTTTTGAAATGCTCTCCCAGGTTGCTTCGAGACGACGGGTGGTTCCCGACATAGTCGTTATTCCCCGGCGGCTCGATAAATGCGATCTTATTCGTGTCAAGAACCGTCCAGGCGGCTTCTGCATTCTTGACCTCATCGGGAGTCGGTGACTGCACGCAATCGCCAACACCTATTACGGCTTTGATGTTAGCGTCAAAGGACGGTTCGCTGGATGTGAGAGCAAGATTCTTGTCGTGGACAATCCACTTCATCATCGCCGTGTAGTATCGCCCCGTCTTGTCGGGACATCTACCGGCCAGGCCCTGAGGATCGGGAATGATGGCAATGGTGAAATCGGGGGCAGCTGCTTCCACTGGAGGGATGCGGAGTATGCGTGATGCTGCCGCACCGACGAAACCTCCCAGAACAACCATTCCAAAGTCTCGGCGAGTAATCTCAAGATTCTTCATGGTCGTCCATGTGCCCAACGCCCTAGTCTTTACCCCTCCTTGTCCCGCCAATCTTAGGACTGAAGGTAGGGCAGGTCAATGAATAAGCGGCAGTTAACTCCTCTTCGTTACGATAACTGTCGTAACATCGCCTTTACACAAGCAACCAGCTTTATGCCTTGGGCGCTCGCGGCGACAGTTCCAACAATGCCTTTCCGTTCGCCGGCGTACCTGGCTATCTCGCAACAGCTGGGTGGGACCTGACGACAGGGTGGGGCACGCCTAGGGCCGACAAACTGGTGAAGGCGCTTGCCCAGCGAGACTGAGCGAAGCCATGTAGAACAACGGACGTGGGGGACCGCATTGCGGCGAATGCGGTCGCGTCATTCACGCCGATAGAGCTTGCGCTGCCGGAGTCTCATGCAAGAGCGCGTTGATCTTTTCTCGCGCTGCGTCGGCATTCGGCAACGTCTTGCGGAACCCTGTCACTGGCAAACCAATCCGGCATTCGTCTGGTCCGCGGGCGCACAGGGCAGCGTATAACGGTCCGACACTCTTCTTTGAACGGTCGGACGCGAGAGTCAGAAATGCCATGTGCATGTCTGGCCTTTTTACATACCGCAGGCGCGGCCAGCGAAACTACGGTGCGAAGTAGCTCGAAATATCCAGTATCAGCTGCGTCATGTTCGACGCGAAGGCGTCGATAGAGCCATTCGTCGACGGCACGATTGCCATGTTCGATGTGACCAATCTATCCAGCGCATTCAACGTCGGTGATGGAAAAACCAGGTGCTCGACCAAGCGCAAACCATTGAATTGCAAAGAACGGAGAATGCTGCATTAGAACCGCATCGATCGCCGCAAACCGCGCGGTTAAGTTTTGACTTGCCCCGGAGTGGCTTGCCATTGACGCCACGGTTGTAATGGCGATCACCGTAGCGAACTCCAGCGGTCAGTCTTCTCGTAGCAGTTTCGCCGGGTTGACCGCCCAAGCCCTTCTTGCAGGCACGAAGGCCGAGAGGATGCCAGCCAGCGCCATGGTCGCGAGCACGCCGAGTAGGACCACGGGGTCCAGAGCGCTCGCCCCGTATACGATCATAGCCAGCACGCGAGTGGTAGCGATTCCAAGTAGTAATCCGGCAGCCGATCCAACGATCAGAAGCAATGCAGTCTTGCCGAGCGCAGCGCGCATGACGTCCGGCACGTGAGCTCCCAAAGCCACGCGAATTCCCAATTCGTGCATTCGCTTGGTCACAGTGTAGGAAGCCAGGCCAAAGAGCCCGGTGATGGCCAACATTAGCGCCAGCAGGCCGAATATGCCCAGTGCGATCGTGGCCGCCCGCGCCGGAAACAACGCAATTGCGAGCGCTTCATCCCAACTGCGGACGCCGAAAACGGGAATGCTGGAGTCAAACTCGCTTACAGCCTTGCGAACGGCTGGCACCATGTCGGACAAAGGACGAGGCGAGCGAGCCAGCAGCACGGTCGAACTGTTCTCGACTTGCAGAATCGGAAAGAAAATCGCCGGCGTTGGCCCCTCCGCGAGGTATACATATTTGCCGTCCTCAACTACACCCACCACTCGCAGGCGATGGTGCATGCTGGTGTTGAAGTATCTTCCGAGCGGCGAGTCGGTCCCAAACAAGCGCCGCGCGAAGGTCTCGTTGATAATCGCGACTCCAGGCGCATGCTGATCGTCGGTCCAAGCAAATTCGCGTCCCGCCAGTAGCCGTGTTCCGGCGGCGCCGAAGTATCCCGGCGAAACGCTGTAGTATTTGGCATTGAACTCGACATTCGCGGGACGAAACTCCTGGACATTTTCTCGGTAAACGCTGGTCTCCGATTGATCAAGTGAAAGCGGAGTCGAGCTCGAATACGCGGCGGCAGTAACGCCCGGCAACCGGGACACCCGTTCGAGCAATTGCTGCTGTGCAAGAGATAGTTTGTCGTCGGCATAACGCGCCAAGTGAAGATCGAACATCGCGAGCGTTACGTCTTGCTGATTGAATCCCATCGGCATGCGGAATGCGCGTACAAGTCCTCGAAGCGACACCAACGATGCCGTGACCAGTAGACAACACAACGCAATCTGGATCCCAAGCAAAATATCGCGCATTGCCCAACGGTGAAAAAGCAAAGGTAATGACCCGCCACCCCGCAGCGCATGGTTCGGGTCCGTGTTCCACACCTGACGTGCCGGCAGGATTCCGAGTAGGACGCCGGTCACAGTCGCGATAAAGAGCGCTAGAGCATAGACGCTCGGGTCCGGATTGACCGCTACCTGGATCGGGAACTCTGTCGGCGGGTGCCACTGGCTCAGGACGAGCAGGGCTGCTCGCGCCACAAACATGGCAGCGATTCCCCCGATCACCGCCACGAGCACGGACTCGGTCACCAACTGCCGAAGGATACGCAGCCGGCTCGATCCCACCGCCATCCGGATGGCCAGCTCACGTGCCCGGTCTGCAGTCCGCGCGGCGAAGAGTCCACCGAGATTGGCCGACGCAGCCAGCAAGACCAGCAGTGCCAGCAGCATAATCGCGAACATAAAGCCGCGTGCGGGCCCGCCCAGCGCATCGCCCATAAAACCAGGCTTCGTCAGGCGTAGCTTCAGGCCCTCGTCATTGTGTGGATACTCACGCGCAAGCTCCTTAGCAACGTTATTCAAATTTGCCTCAGCCTGGCTTTTCGTGAGTCCGGGCTTGAGCCGTGCAAGAACCAAGGCGTTGCTATCGTTGCGATTGTGGATCCAATCGAAGTCCTCGATCAATGCTTCGTTGGAGACGGGTACCCAGACGTCCGGAGCCATCAGCCGCTCCGTGCCGCGAAATTCCTCCGGAGCTACTCCAACCAGCGTGTATGGGTACTTGTTAAGGTAGATGGTGGTTCCGACGAGATTGGGGTTCGCGCCAAATTGCTCTTGCCAGCAGCGGTGGCTCAGCACAGCGTATTGCTTGCCGCCGGGGTCCACGTCATCTTCGGCATGAAAGAAATGTCCTAAGGCTGGCTTTACACCTAACATGTCGAAGTAGTTCCCGCTGACTTCATACCCCCACACGGGCTGTGCGATTTCCTTTTGTCCCAAGCCGATGCGTGCCGGGCGGTACATCGCCAGTCCGGAGAAAACCGTGTTCCGATCGCGGAGGTCTTTGTACTGGGGAAACGAGAGTGTGATCCACAAGTCCTCCGAGTGCTGAATCGTGTATAACTGCTGCGGTTGGCTTATCCCTGGTAGTGGACGAAGGAACAATGCGTCCATTACGCCAAAGACTATGACATTCGCCCCCACGCCCAGAGTCAGCGTGATGAGAGCAAGGATCGTGAAAGAGGGTGAGCGGCGCGACTGCCTAAGTGCATGACGAACATCTGCTGCAAGACGACGCACAGGTTTCCCTCCCAGGATCCGATCTCTCCCAAGGCAGATCGCAACTTCGATGCCACGATAGGCGTTTTCTACAGACCAGCGGGCAACAACTTACAGAGAATCCATTGAGTTGGTGGATTGTCCGTGTTCGGTTTGCGGCGTTTTCGTCCACGAATGGACGAGGGAAGTGCGACTCTTCCCTGATCGCTTGCAGGCACTTCGAAGTGGATAACTCCCTTCAGCCTACCATTTTGTAACACCGCAGTTCCCCTGCGCACAGAGCATCGTCAAGGCTTTCCTCGACAACCCCAACACTCCGCCGGACACGAGCTGCGTCGACGGGCTAAAGCCGGGGCCATTCAACTGAGCGTTCGTGGCTAAAGTAGAGCGTCGTGCGCAAGCGACGATCCGCGAGCAATTGCGCACACCTTGCGATGCGGAGCGCGCCGTGATTGCTCACAACCGCGAAATGGGACGGCAGGAGCGAGAGAACCCGACACAAGAGGCGGACCCTAAGCTGGTCGCACTTCACGTAAGCGATAGTGCTGCTACGCCGAGGGAAACTGGCCTGTGGTCAAGAATATAGTGTTGGACATTCATCGCTTTAGGGACTAGAGTTTGCTGAACATCACTTGATAGTCAGGGGACCGATGGCGCTGCTTCGGCAGCGGCCGCAGGATGTTACTAACGTTTCGGATGCTCGAGTCCTCTGACATTTGCCCAGATTTCAAAGCGTAGGTTCGTTCCCTCCCTCCTCACTGCTGGGCAAAAGGCCGAGTCCAGGAAGCAGCACACACGTAGCAACAGAAGCCGAAGTATTGTGCGGGCCTTGGAAAGCCAAAACTAGGATTCCGTAAAAAGGGGGGATTTTGATGCTACGCCACTTGGATCGCGCCCCGACCGATTGTTTCTTCGCGTTGCCTCGCAGAGTAGTCGACACGAATCCCACTAACGCACAAAGACGCCTCGCCTTCCGGATATGGCTTTTCCTGGCGCTCCCGCTGATTCTGTTGATGGGACTGTCAACCCTCCTCTCCGCTCAGATGGTGATGGATGTGGACCATGAGATGGAGTCGAACTCGGCGAAGCCCCAACAGGCTTACACGCTTGTTTCCTGTGGGCAGAGCGGGGAGCAATCCTTGCCGGCCGGTGACTACAACTCCGACCTGCATGTCGTCGGGACGTGTAAGGCGGATGGAACGCTAGGCGGAGGAATGTACAAGTATCACTGGGTCTTCATCCACAGCGGCGGAACGCTGACCTTCAGCGATGCCAAGCTTGATCTGTACGCCAATTCGATCCTGGTTTTGAATGGCGGCACGCTGCAGGCGGGCGGGGCCACTGACAAGACTGCTATCGGCTACAACGGCGGACTGGTGGCCATTCACCTGTGGGGAAAGGATACGGATGACGCCATCCCCTGCCAGGACGCAAATGGCAATAAAGATGGCATGTGCGGCATCCCCAAAAACATCTGGGACGTAAACAAAATGAACCCGGAGGACGGATTTGGACGGCCCTGCAAACGGAACAGTGTGTACCCGCCGGATGATTGCTTCTACCAGTACGATGATCCGGCGGTGAGCCCCCTCTATTTTGGACGCAAGACCCTGGCGGTGTCCTACGGCGGCACGCTGCTGCTGTTCGGCAGGAAGGGTTCTACCTTCGACGGCCTTACACCTCCGCCACAAAGTACAGGCAAGAGCTGGCGAAGGCTGGCGACGAATTTGAAGGCCGATGAGGCAACATTTGACGTCGATGGCGAAGTGGACTGGCAAGTCGGCGATCACATTGTCATAACCCCGACCGACTATCTGCCGGGTCATGCCGAAGAGGCGATCATCTCCGACGTTATGCCCAACGGTACCAAGACGACCATCGTGATCAGCGGGGTCGTACTCGACGACGGAACGACGAAGTCCGGAGGAGTGCGATTTCCGCACAATGGAACCACGTTCCCGATTCCAAGCGGCATCAAAACCAAACTCAACCTTGACCGCAGCGAAATCGACACTCGCGCAGCCGTGGCGCTGCTCACTCGCAACATTTGCGTCATCTCCGAAGGAGATACCGCTCCTGGCACACCCCAGAGGGGCTGCAATTCCTCATTTCCGCCTCCGCCCACCGACGGAAAGCCCGGTTATTTTTTTGGCGGCCACGTTATCTTCCGCCAGGGATTTAAGAAGCTCCAGGTTCAGGGAGTCCAGTTTCGCCAACTAGGCCAGGGCGGACTCATAGGCCGATACGCGGTGCACTTTCATATGGCTCGCCAAGTGCAGCCGGATACGTTCGTGAAGGACTGTTCGATCGACGAATCGATGACGCGTTGGATTACCGTGCATGGTACGCAAAAGGTGCTGCTGGCGCGCAACGTGGGATGGAAGTCGATCGGCCACGGCTTCTACATCGAGGATGGCACCGAAACCGATAACAAGTTCTACGCGAACATCGGCATTCTCGCCCGGGCAGGTATCGTGAATAGCCAGAACCCGCGCCAGGTGCCAGGCATCCTGGCCAATTCGAACCCGAACGACATCAGGAGCCCCTATAATTCCGATTGGCAACATCCCAGCGTCTTCTGGATCATGAATGGCTGGAATGACTTCGAGTACAACATGGCGGCAGGAGCGAATTCATGCGGGGTCTGCTATTGGCTGCCACAGGGCGCCAACAGCGGACCTTCCCGCTACGAGTACTGGTGGGGATATGCCTCGCGTCAACGCGAATTCCTCGGGAGGGGTAAGTTTTTCAACGCCGGTACGGCTCCCCTTCAAACGTTCAAGGGAAATTCTTGTTCCACGGCTATGTTGTCGTTCATGGAGGTCGGTAACCCCGACTTCAACTGCGTGGGTATCGGCCAGGGTGGTCCCATATTTCTGCCAGCCATCCCAGGCAAAGGGGACGAATATGGCCCAGACGAGTATTATCCCATCGTCACAGGAGTGAGCGATCCGACCGAGTGCAACGATCTTAACAAAGATTGCGGAGATCCAGACATTAAGTGCGGCGGGGCCAACGATGCTGTCGAAGCGAACTGCATGCCCACGGTCCTGGACCACTACACCACATCCTTCAACTGGAGCGAGAAGAATTTTTCTTCCATCTGGCTGCGTCCCTGGTGGAAGCTGGCGACCGACAGCGCAATCACCGATCAACTCGGGCCCGGATTGACGATGGTCACGAGTGGAAACTGGTCGCGGGCCTCCGTCGCCCTGGGGAACTGGGACGTTGCCCTCAGGAACGTCTATGTAGGACAGACACAGCCCGACCCATCTGGCCCAAACGATAAGTTCTTCGCTTCCGACCTCGGGCCGTTTACCAAGAATGGGATTCCGCAATGCGACAACGGAAAAATACCGGGTTCCTACTGTCTGTCGAAAGACAACGGCATCACCATGTTGCTCACGAATTTCAATGCCGGCCAGCGCATGTTCAACATCTATGACGGCCCCTCCTTCCAGGACTCCAGTGCCTACCTCAATATCACAGCGAGAGGGATTCCCGATTGCTCTCCCCAAACGGGAGACAAAGCCGAAAACCTTTGCGATAACAGCCAATACATGTACGGGCACAGCGTGGGCCTGCTCAAAGGTACCGACCCGAAGACCAAGAATGTTGAGTGCTTCATACCCAACGCGGCCATCGCCTGGAAGCAGGAAAACGGCTTTTACTATCCTCCCTCCTTCCATTCCAAGAATCTGGTCTTCAGCGATGTCGATATCCGCCATTTTGTGGTTGAGCCGCAGTTCAAGTTGAACACCTTTGAATCGGATGTGGATAAGATCAAGGCTACCTATTGCACGTGGTCCCCGACCATGTTCAATCCATTCGGCGATGTCGATCGGCAGACCGTTTTGAATGACGACGATGGCTCGCTGACCGGCCTCCTGGCCAATACCCAGCCGAGCGGCCGCGAGACTTTGTCGGTCAATGAGGACGCTTTCTTCCGCGCGCCCAACGTGCTTCCCGAGTGCTCCTCCAATAAGCACTACCCCACCACCGACCAAAAGGGTAAACCGGCCACGGCCACTACCAGCCCGTATGAGTACGTCAACACAGTGGTTACTGCAGATTGCGCGCGGGACGGATGCGGGGGAAATTGGGAAAAGTTCTGTCCCCACTGCTACGGAGTGCCGCTCTTCCGGCAATACTGGACGCCACAAGATAACAGCGATTGTGACGCGAATACCAACTGTCCACGTGTCCCTTTGGCCCGGCCGGGACGAATCCTCATGATGGGACAGGATGGCCAGCGCGACACGCTGACGGCCAACCAAGGGTGGTATTACATTGACACGACCGTGTCGGCCTCCGACGGTAGTAACAGCGTCTTCCTTTCCGGGCATACGTACTATGTGTACCTCCTCTACGGAAAGCCCGATACCCACATGGATTACTGGATGTATGTCGGATCAGGTGCCGATGAGCAGACAGTCGTGTCCCAGGTTGGCAGGCTTCGAGTCGGCATCAACGACGTCAACTATCAATTCGTTAAGGTAAATATTGGCGACAGCAACAATCCTGAATTCTTGACCAACGTTAAGTACGATCCAATGACTGGGTGGTTGAAGGTCACGCTGGACTTGTCGAAATATGCATCCGAGTTTGAGGAGGACAAGCCGGCCTTCTGCAAACCGAAGAGCTATTGCTCGTGGAATAAAAACTCAGACGGCACCGAAAGCTGCGGATGCGCGGCGGGTTCGGACTGCAAGGACTCTTCGGTTTGTAGATGGGGCACCAAGGATCTCGACTGCCCGACGGTAGCGCATGGAACCAACCCCGGGGGGTGCTTCGGATTCAGCTTCCAGATACAACCTCAATTCGATCAAAACCCCAAGCCTGGACCACCGATGCCGCAAGCGTTTCCGCAAGACATGTACTGGAATGTCAAGACTGCGGGCGTGGACGAGGACATATCTGGTTCCGAGTGCTACTACGGTTCGCCACAATAAACGACCAAAGGACAAGTTCCGGCGGTAGGTCGCCGTGATGGGTTTCCGGCGCGGCCAAACTCCGATGCGAACTAGCAAAGGAGGTCTCTATCGAAGCCGGGCGGAATGTTCCGGGGTTGGCGCGGGTACGGAAACCTGGTAGATTCCGCGCCCGTAGGCGGCGGCGCTCATGGTACCCGGCGGCGCAATCCTGAGATCGTCGATCAAAGTGTTGGGCAAACCGGTGCCATAAGCCTGCCATGTGCCATTGCAGGACGCGGTGCACTCGTAGACACCGCGATCCGTCCCAAGGAAGATGGGCGGATTGTCGACACCCCAATCCACAGCAACGGTATAAACCTGGAGGCCCAGGGGAAGGTTGCCGGTCAGGTCGGTCCAGGAACTTCCACGATTCCCGCTGAGCCATACGCGGCCCTGTGCCGTCGTGCCTTGAACAGCAATCACAATCGAGGAAGCATCGGCCGGGTTCATCTCAATCCGCGAGATGAACGACGCCAATGGTAGGCTCAGGCTGGTAATTTGCGACCAACTGCTGCGGTTGGAGGTCAGGTACAAGGCTCCATCCGAGGTCGCGGCCAGGATCTGCTGCGGCGCCGCCGGCGTCACTCCCAAGGCGGAGATAAATGATCGCGTCATGAAGCTGGAGATGTTGGCGAGAAACGGGCTGATTCTCGTCCAGGGACTGTTATGCGTCCAGCTGTAGACCGCGGTTGCTCCCATGAGCAGACCGTCGGAAACCGCAGGATCGAGTTCGAAGGCCTTCCAGGCCGCGGCATCCAACTGCACCGAGCGAGTATAGGGAAAGGTGCCGTTCGTAAGATTCTGCGAAATCGGCGACCAAGTCATGCCGCCGTCGGTGGAGCGCTCAACCACCTGCGAGACAATGCACTCGCCGATGGTGCAAAGGTTGTAAACAAGGCTGGGCTGCGTCGGGCTGATGAGAGTTTTTCCAAATTCCGCGCCTGTGGCCGTGTATTTCCAATACGGCGCTACCGAGGAAGATGTGGTCATGGTAGCACCCTGGTCGACCGCCACAGCGAAGACGCTGCTGGCATCGCTGGGATTGACGGCTATGCTGACCAGCAGCGGATTGGCCAGGTTTCCCTGCTTGTTGCTGAAATCGGTTCTTTCGTCCGGGTTGCTCGGATGAATGACCTGGTAAATACCGCGATCACCAAAAGCCGCTATCACCTTCGAGGCAGGTCCGGCGCCCGGACCATTGAAGAACTCGACTCCGGCGGGATCGTCGCCCGTCCAAAAGGTCGTCCAAACTCCCGTACAGCGGTCGCCCCTTGCGGCGTGTGGCTGGCCGCCGTTAGTAGTAAATACACCAAAATGATTGAGACCCTCGGCGTAGACGATGTCGGGGTTCAGCGGATTCACAGTGAGCGGCTGGTGCCAATAACGATTGTCAGGATCGCTCGACGTCACGCAGATTTCTTTCCACTTCGCTCCCCCGTTCACCGTGCGGTAAAAGCTGGGCAGCGGCTTGTTCTGCGGTTGCATGATGACCGCGTAGGTCACCTCCGGATTCGAGGGCGCGAAGGCAAACTCGATGTACAGCGCCGAGGAAAAAGTATGCGGCGGAAAGTTGTTGTTCTGCTGCTGCCAGCTGGCGCCGCCATCGGTGCTCAGCCACACTCCTTGCTGCGATGGATTACCGGGATCGACGAAGCCGGCGTAGATAAAATTGGAATTTGCGGGATTCAACGCCACATGCGAAACGTCTCCCGCCATGCCACCGGCCAGCGACCAGCTCACACCACTATCTGTGGATTTATAAACGCCACCCGGCGTGCTGACGCTGCCGCGAAAGACGGCGGCGTACAAGGTCTGGGGATCGGCCGGGCTGATCGCTATGCCACCGAACTTCACACTGGCAAACTGAATGGTGGCCAGGGCGGTCCATGTCGCGCCGCCATCGGTCGTCTTCAGGATGCAGCCGCTCGGCCCATCTGCCGCCGCGTAGAGAGTACTGGAATCGTTGGGCACCATCACCAGGCCGTGAATGCCCACCGAGGGACTGGGCATCGAGTCGGTCAGCGAGGTCCACGTAGGGTTGGTGTCGAGCCAGTCGGTGGTCTTCCAGACTCCGGCGCCTCCGGTGTCGGGGAGGCCGACCACCGGATCGCCGTCAGGCGAGCCGAGGCTGCCGGTAGGACGCGCTCCGTCGGTCGCGACATAAACTACGTTGGGATTCTTCGGGTCCTGCACCGCGGCGTTGATCCTGCCGGAAACGAATGTGCCGTTGCGGCTAACGGATGTGGCGTCCAGAAAGTTCCAGGTCTGTGCGGCAGCGATGGTGGCGACTAAACCAAGCGTCAAGGCGACCAGCAACAGCCAGGTAGACGACCGAAACGCGGCGCGCACTTTCATGAATTCCTCCCGCCGGAGTGACTTCGACGCCCCGCACTATATACCATCAGAAGATCACGGTGCATAATATGTCGGAGTATAAATAGTGATGATGAAAAAAACAGCTTTGGCATGCGCGTTCGCGGCAGTTTCCTGGTGTGCAGTCGCGGCGGCGGCGTCCGACGACTTTACGCTTTGCAAGAGCCGGTATGCACTGTGCACAACGGCGAAATGCACTCCCATCCCTGGAAAGGAAGGCGAAGTATCTTGTGCATGCGACGTCAAAACAGGGTATTCGGCAGGCCTGCAGGCATGCCAGAACGCGGAGCAAACCGCCTCAGGCGAGTTGAAGTCGCGCTACTATCCGGTGAAGTATTACGCCGTTTGCTCGAATAGCCGGCCGTGGGCGTGGTGTCTGGATAAGCCTTGCACCGTCGATAAGGACAATCCATCCAAGGCGTCATGCGCCTGTTCTCTCGTGAAGGATCAAGGCGACTATGTCATTGTCACCGATTCGTACAATGATTCCACTTGTACTACTGATATCTGGTCTTCAGCCACGGTGCAGCAGATAACCCAGGTTACCAACTTCCTCAAATCCAGGGATCAACTAAAGCCGTTTCCCATCAAAATTGTGAACAGCCAGAAATAAGCCAGCGGTATGATAAGAGCCAGCAACGAGCGATACCGAGGCTCAGTAAACCCGTTTGTGATTGACCATCTCACCGGCGACGCCGGCAAATTAGGGCACTAGCGGGCTGGCCGACGGTGCAGTTGGCCCCGGGCCGCGGGTCGGCCACCGGGGTCTGCATGCGCTGTTGTGGTGTCAGTTGTTGCCCCGCCAGTTCAGAAGATCACGCCAAGCCTAGGGCTTGGCGTGTGCAGGACTAACTACTCGGTCCCCTGGCTCTTGCTTTAGGGCAGGGCGATGTAGCCATGAGACACGTTGTTCGCATCGATGTAATTGCCAGTGACTTGTCCCAACGCATTGTTCGCCCAGGCCGCCGTACCCTGACCGGCATTCGTGCCCGCTCCCGACACATTGATAAACGTGAATCGGCCATTGGGTGTAGTACCCCGGAGCAACGCCCTCCAGATTGATGTCGTAAACATACGTGCTAGTTGAACCCGGAGGATCGAACGGAGTGATGTCGCCATTGAACGTGCGTACGTAGCCGTGTGCAGCACCACTATTGTCGGTGTAATACGAGGCTACGGTGCCTAGAGGGTTGATGCTATAGCCGGTCGTGCCCTGAGCCGAACCGGTGCCAGAGCCCGTAACGGTGAATTCGTTGAAAATCCCGTTCCGATAACGCACGAACCCGTGGTAGGCATTGGCTTCGTCGCCATAGTACCCGACAATGGCGCCGAAGGGATCGATCTGGTAAGCGATAGTGCCCTCGCCGGGCTGAGTGCCTGCGCCAGGAGCATCAATCGGGTAGGTGAAGGTGCCGTCAGGAGCGTACAAGAAGACATGAAAAGCGCCGCCTGGATCGGCATAGAGTCCCATTGCCCCACCCGCAAGCGGGACGGCCTCGACACTTGTTTCTAGCTGTCCCGGAACATCGACTACGGTGAAACTGCCATCACGGTGACGTACCCAACCGTCGTACGTACCGCTGGGGTTAAATGATGTTCCACCGATCTCACCGAACGAGTTTATGTTTTGCGGCAGCGTCCCCTGGCCAGCACCCGTGCCCGCATTGGGAGCATCGAACGTCGTAATCTCGCCACGGGAACTCCGCACGAAACCGTGCAAGACGTTGTTGGAGTCGACGTAGTACCCGGTTATCGCTCCTACGTCGTTCATCGAGATGGTGGACGTGCCCTGTCCAGCGCCGGTACCTGCGCCCGGCGCGTCGAAACTGCTGATTTGAAGTTTGGCAGATTGGCCCAGTGCGAACGTGCACAGGCCAATACACAGCGCGAGCACAGTCATTCCGCGCCACCCCGCTCGTACACAAATTCGATCCCTGCTCATATGCTGATTCCTCCCATGTGAAGTTCGAAAATTGCCGGCGCAACTCGATGGGCAGATCAGTTCCTAGACCGTAGCGAACGGACGCGATCGTTATCGAATCCGTCCTGCTCGGTGGGAACCCTCTGAACCACTTCCGCCTTCACCAATTACCGGCGCACCCTGTAAAGCGGGAATCGCAGCGAAAAACTGCAAACGAAGAAATTTTCTTGAGATTTACTGAGTGGAAGGCAAAGACAATTGTGGTACGCTAGCGCTAGTTAATCCGCACAATTTAAGACACTTATTTATGGATGCGCGGCCATCGATCGACGTTACCGCGCTGCTCCAGGCCTGGAGCGCGGGAGACGAAGAGGCACTGCGGGCATTAACCCCCATTGTCTACAAAGAGTTGCACCGCCTTGCGCGCGGTTACATGGCTCGTGAGCGAACGGGGCACACCCTTCAGGCGACAGCACTGGTAAATGAAGTCTACCTTCGGTTGGTGGGCACCAGAGGAATAGAGTGGCAAAACCGGACTCACTTTCTTGCCATTTGCGCCCAACTCATGCGCCGCATCCTGATCGACTTTGCGCGCTCCCGGCACTATCACAAACGAGGCGCCGGTGCTCCTCATCTCTCTTTGGATGAAACTCTTGTAGTCGGCAAACAGCCCCACGAGGATCTTCTGGCGCTGGACGATGCCTTGAAGCGTCTTGCGCTGGTGGATGAAAGAAAAGGGCGCGTCGTTGAGTTGCGCTTCTTTGGTGGTCTCAACGTCAAGGAAACAGCTGAGGTCCTAAAGGTTTCCCAGGAAACAGTTTTACGGGACTGGAGACTAGCCAAAGTCTGGTTGTTGCGTGATCTCAGCGGGGCCGAGCGTCATGGATCCTGAACGCTGGCGTCGAGTTGAGGAACTGTTTTCCGTCGCGTTGAAGGTTCCCGACGCGGAGCGCGAAGGCTTCCTGAAAAAAGCCTGCCGAGACGATCAAGAATTGCGCCGTGAAGTGGCATCGTTGCTGGCGCATGAAGCGAGCGCGAAAGACTTCATCGAAAAACCGGCCTTGGACATGGCGGCTCGGCTACTTGCCAAGGATGGTTCTCCCTCCGGTCCTGGTATGCTCGGCGCCACGATATCGCACTACCACATCATCTCCAGTATCGGCGTCGGCGGGATGGGAGTGGTCTACAAGGCCGAGGATACCGAGCTTGGCCGCTTCGTTGCGCTGAAATTTCTCCCCGACGATGTGGCCGAAGACGCCGCGGCCCTGGAACGCTTTCGGCGTGAAGCACGCGCTGCCTCGGCGCTCAACCATCCCAACATCTGCACCATTTACGAAATCGGCAAAGACGGTGCGCAGACGTTCATCGTCATGGAGTTCCTCGATGGCGCGACTCTGAAACACCACATCGCGGGACGACCCATGGAGCTGGACGAGATTCTCGCGCTGGGCATCGATATTGCTGATGGCCTCGATGCCGCGCACGCCAAGGGCATCGTTCACCGGGATATCAAGCCCGCTAACATCTTTGTTACGCAAAGTGTCCACGCCAAGATCCTCGACTTCGGCCTCGCGAAGGTGACGGCCAAGGCTGCTGTCGCGGCCGGCGAATCCGCTACGGAGTTGGCCTCGGATGCGGCGCACCTGACCGCTCCCGGCGCGATGATGGGCACGGTGGCCTACATGTCGCCGGAGCAGGTGCGTGCCAAAGATGTCGATACGCGCACCGACCTGTTCTCGTTTGGAGCCGTTTTGTACGAGATGGCGACCGGCAGGATGGCGTTTGACGGGGCAAGTTCCGGCGAGATTTGTAGCGCCATCCTGCGCGACGAGCCTCGACCACCGTCGCAACTCAATCCGTCTATGCCGGTGGAACTGGAACGCGTGATTCGCAAGGCGCTGGAGAAAGATCGCAACCTGCGCTACCAGCATGCCTCGGAGATGCGCACGGATCTGCAGCGGCTCAAACGCGATTCCGACTCCGGACGCAATCTGGCAGTCGCTCCGGCGAGTGCACCAGTCGCTCCGGCCCAGGACCGAGCGAGCAGTTCTGCGGTGATCACCGCTGCAAGGCAGCACAAGTGGAGCTTCAGTATCGGTGCTGTGCTCACTGTCGTGCTGGTCGCGGCTGCCGTGTATGGAATCTACGCGTGGCTCTCGCGGTCCCGGCCGGTTGCGTTTCAGAACTACGTCGTCAACAAGATTACCGACACGGGCAAAGCCCGGCTGGCTGCCATTTCACCGGATGGCAATTACATTCTGGATGTCGAAGAGAACAACGGCCAGCAGGCTCTTTGGTTGCGCCATAGTCCAGCGTCGGCGAAGTGGAAGCATCTGCTGGCCAGCAGCAGCACGCAAATCATTCCTCCCGGACCGTTCGAATATGGCGGACTACGATTCTCCCCGGATGGCAATGCAGTGTACTTCGTCCGCCGCGAAAGAGGCCAGGCACGCGCTTCGGTCTATCGAGCACCGGTCCTGGGCGGCACGGCAGAGAAGGTCATCGCGGTCGCAAGCGGCAACATAACGTTCTCGCCCGACGGTACGAGGTTTGCTTACTCCGTGAGCGCAAGCCCCGAACCCAGTAGGTTTCGGCTGGTGACTCATGCGGTGGACAGTGGCGAAGAGAAGACGTTAGTCACTGGACCAGTGAGCGAATTCTTGCAGAGTCCGGCGTGGTCACCCGACGGCAAGCAGATCGTGTGCAGCACCTATCAACCCAGCGGCGGACGCGCCGGGCTCACGGGTCTGGTAGCGGTCAATGCATCTTCAGGCAACCAACGGCTGATTCTCGGCACCCCTGGTTACATCAGCGAACCGGTGTGGTTGCCCGACGGCACCGGTTTGCTCACGCTGCTTCGGGACAAAGAGGGCAACTACCTACGCAACCGGATTGTGGAGGTTTCGTATCCCGGTGGCAAAACGCGAGCCATCACGCACGACGTTAACAACTTTTCCGGGCTGAGTGTGTCAGCTGATGGACACACGCTGGCGACGGTTCTCAGCCAGGATCGCTATACACTTTATGTCGTATCGGCGCCCGCGCTGGCAAGCGACGAAGCGGAACCAATCACCACCGCGACCGCAGCGAACGGCTTCTCCTGGACGCCCAACGGGCAAATTGTTTTCGACTCCGATTTGAGTTTGACGCTGCTGAGTTTGAAGTCGCCGCCCATGCCGCTTTCACAGGATCTTCTGGCATTCGCGCCCTCGGCCTGCGCCAATGGCCGGTACATCGTATTCACGGTCGGGGCGATCCAAAGCGGTGTGCTCGCGTCACGAATCTGGCGTATGGATTCCGGCGGTGGAAACCTAAAGCAACTGAGCGATGGCACGCTAGATCAATGGCCAGTGTGCTCACCCGATGGCGCATGGGTTTATTACGCTGATATGCTCAGCGGCGGGGCTGTGAGACGAGCTTCCATGGAGGGCGGCAAATCGGAACTAGTAGGGGAGTATCCCGCTCTGAGCCGTTTGGAGATATCTCCCAACGGGAAGTTTCTCGCCTTCGCAACCGTCGCCCCGCGCAACCAATCGAAACTGGCGATAGCCATGGTACCGGTCGATTCCTCGCGGGATGCGAAACTTCTGGCCCCTGAGCGCCCATTTAGCGAAACGTCGGGCGTGATAACTCCGATTCGATTTACACACGACGGCAAAGCTCTCACCTATCCGACTCATGACAAAGATGCCGACAACCTCTGGCTACAACCGTTGGATGGGTCACCGGGGAAACAAATCACGGATTACAAATCGGAGCTGATCACCGATTTTCATTGGTCGCTGGATGGCAAGCAACTGGGCATCATCCGTGGGCATACGGACTCCGATGTCGTCCTCATTCGCGCCTCTGCTGAGAAGTAATAACGGTAATTCACCGGCTTCGCCGCGTGGTTTAGGTCTAAGGAGTCTACAGCCAAAGCGACGAACAAATAGCGAAAGTTTGCACGGCGCGTGCAGTATGTTCACGAAGCTTTCGTCTGCATTAGAAAGTGACGCGGCGTGTTGGGCGCATCCTCGAGATCAACGGACGGAATCGCCCTCCGGGAGCGGCAATGAGCAACCGCGCCGCGCTTTACCTGCGGGTCAGTACCCTCGACCAGAATCCGAAGACGCAGCTCTATGATCTGCACACCCTGGCCCGGCAGCGCCATCTTGAGATCGTGAAGGAGTACACGGATCACGGCTTCAGCGGCGACCGGGCCCGCCGCCCGGCTTTGGACGAACTACTGCGCGATGCCCGCCGCGGCCAGTTCGATGTGGTCGTGGTCTGGGCCTGCGATCGGCTGGCCCGCAGCGTCAGCCACTTCTTGCAAGTGCTCGACGAACTCAACCACCTGAACATCGAGTTCGTCTCCTTCCGCGAAAACATCGACACCGGCGGCCTGCTGGGCCGCGCGGTGAGCCGGAAATGGCGGCCTGTGCTGTTTCTAAAGGTGTGGGTTGTGATCCACGGTACGCGATCAGACAACAGATACGCTAGTCCTCGTCCACTCATCCGAGCGCTTCAGTTCGGCTTTGTGTCCCACTCGCCAGGGATCGGTTCCAACACGGCGAATGTGTGCTGCAGGTGTACGTGGCGCGAACTGCAGGCAAGATTATGCGGAGGACAGCCTAACCAATGTTGCGACAGGATACGCGGACAGATCACACTCTAGGCTTATCTATTTGGCATGTTCTATCCATCAACCGTATCGAGCAACAACGCCGTGGAATGTCGTTGCGGCAGCCGAAGCTACCAGGTCGTGGCTTTTTCAGCCCTTCAAGCATCATTTGTGATAGCCAAGACTTCACCATGCACACCACGATGTCGGATGGGTCGCAACTATTTAGGCAAACTGTGTTTTTGTGTTGTTGCAGGGCGAATAAATGGAGTACAGTTGCGCAATCGCCTGATTGCGACAGTTAGCTCGGGTTTGACCGTGGTTCACTATCCACTCCGTTCCCGCTTCCTGGGCGTGTGCCAGGTGATGACCAACTGTGGGTAGCCTCAGCTTCAATGAGGTAGAAGCGTACAATTCAGTTACATCTTTTCGCATCTTTTCCGCCTCTGAAGGGCAGGTTCAGCTGCGTGTCCAGATGCCGATGTCTTCGGCGAGAAGGAGCAGCCATGAAGCCGCCCGTAGAACCTTTCCCGCCACACGGTATAAGAACCGTCCGGGAATCGCGTTCCGCAGTGGGTTCGCAGGCCGACTCCATTTCGGGAGAGGGCCGAATCTGTTTTGTCTCCCGTTGCATCTTGCATTCACGAAGTCAGACTACGACTCTCCGAGGCTAGCGGTAGCTGGTCAGAAGAAAACCAGTTCGCGAGGAAAACATGTACCCCATGGTCCGTTGCCTATCGTTACTGCGCAGCACCGTTATTGTTATTGTTCTTTGCGCTGCGGCGGCGATCGTCTCGCCGGCCCAGACCCTGACTACGCTGATTAATTTCAACCAAACCAACGGCTCCATACCTGCAGGACCTTTGCTTCAAGGCGCCGACGGCAACTTCTACGGGACGACCTCGGGCGACGGCGCCAATGGCAAGGGCACCTTTTTCAAATTCACCCCCGGCAGCCCGATCGCGACGCTCTACAGCTTTTGCTCGCTGGAGTCCTGCACGGACGGCTCCTCCCCGTCCGGGCCCCTGGTGCAAGGCAGCGATGGCAACTTTTATGGCACAACCGAGGCTGGTGGAAACAGATTCGACGGCGGCACCGTCTTCAAGATCACACCGAGTGGCACATTGACTACGCTTTACACCTTCTGCTCGCAAGCCAAATGCGCTGACGGCAAGCAGCCCTTGGGACTTGTGCAAAGCACCACTGGCATTCTGTATGGGGTGACAGGTCTCGGAGGGAAAGACTGTTTCAAGTACGAGGGGTTCGAGGTTTGTGGGACTGGGGGCTGGGGCACAGTCTTCCGCATTACGACGGCGGGTTCGTTTGGCAGCCTCTACGAGTTCTGCTCGCTGAGGTCCTGCGCGGACGGTGGGCAGCCATTGGGCACACTGACGTTGGGCAGCGACGCCAACTTCTACGGAACCACATCCACCTTTGGCCCAGGCGACAATCTTGCCGGCACCGTCTTCAAGATCACCCCGGGTGGCAGACTGATCCCGCTTACCGGCTTTTGCACGCAAGCGAACTGCGCTGACGGCCGGACTCCTAACGGGGTCGTGCAGGGTGTCGACGGAAACTTCTACGGTACGACGTTGAAGGGCGGAACGACCACCTCCGGTTGCGGCACGAATGGTTGCGGCGTCGCGTTCAAGATGACACCGAGCGGCACCCGGACCACGCTTTACACCTTCTGCTCGCAAGCCAACTGCACGGATGGGGCGTACCCCAACAGAACAACATTAGTGCCGGCCTCCGACGGCAACTACTATGGGACGACCGCCCAAGGTGGCACCGGCAATTGCCCGATGATGGGGACGGTGGGAGGCTGCGGCATACTGTTTCAGTTGACGCCAACCGGTAGCGTCAACATACTGCACAACTTCGACAACTCCGACGGCAACTTGAGGATGGGTGCTTCCCTGATGCAAGCCGTCGACGGGACGTTCTATGGGACGACTACGATTGGCGGGAGCGCCAACCTCGGCACCCTGTTCAATTTTTCGATGGGATTTGTTGTCAGCCCGGTGCAGTTCGTTCCGGTCACACCGTGCCGGTTGGTGGACACACGGCAAACCGGCACTCCGATCCAAGGCGGCACGTGGCAGTCCTTCACGGTTCCGCAACTGGGGAGCTGCAATATTCCCGCGACTGCGGCTGCGTACTCGCTGAATGTGACGGTTGTGCCGCGTGGAGTGTTGAGCTATGTGACGATCTGGCCCGCCGGCAAGACGCTGCCGCTGGTGTCAACCATGAATTCCTTTGACGGGCGCGTCAAGGCCAACGCTGCCATCGTGCCGGCCGGCAGCGCGGGAGCGGTCAGCGTTTTCGCCAGCGACACCACCGATCTGGTGCTCGACATCAACGGCTACTTCACCGGGCCCGGCTCTCAGACGCTGGCGTTCTATCCTCTGGCCCCATGCCGGGTGATCGACACGCGCAACGACAATGGCGATCTGGGCGGGCCGTCGCTGGGCGGAGGCCAGACACGCAACTTCCCGGTCACCGAGAGCTCCTGCCTGCAAGGCATCAGCAATGCGCAGGCCTATTCGTTCAACTTCACCGCCGTGCCCACGCGGCAAAACCCGAATCAGCCGCTCGGCTATCTGACTGTGTGGCCGCAAGGCGGCTCGCAGCCGACGGTCTCGACGCTGAACAATCCGACCGCAACCGTCGTCGCCAATGCCGCGATTGTTCCTGCCGGCACGGCCGGCGGCATCTCGGTCTTCGCCTCAAACAATACCGACTTCCTCGTCGACATCAACGGATACTTCGCCGCGCCGGGAACGGGCGGATTGTCCTTCTATCCTGTCGCGCCCTGCCGCGTTCTCGACACCCGCTACGTCGGCAGCGGAAATCCGATCTCCGGCCTATATCCGGTCAGTGTCGCGACCAGCGTGTGCGCTCCCCCGTCCAGCGCGCAGGCCTACGTCCTGAATGCGACGGTCGTTCCGCCGGGCGCGCTAGGCTATCTGACACTGTGGCCCGACGGCCAAAATCAGCCGACGGTCTCGACGCTGAATGCGCTAGATGGTCTGGTCACGTCCAACATGGCGATCGTGCCGACGACCAATGGCTCGATCGATGCCTATGCGTCGAACCTAACGCAGTTGGTGCTGGACATCTCCAGTTACTTCGCACCATAACGGAAGGTTGCACGATTGCATCGATTTCGCCGTTCTGGGACATTTCGGCGTAATCATCCCTCCACATGGTCCGAGGCCGTAATCAGCGGCGCCACTTCAGAAGCGATCTGTTGCGTTTCGGGATTGTAAGTGATGACGCCTGTGTCTGTTGAAAAAACTAGTCCGCGGAGTCTTTGTATCTGTACCCGTCGGCTGGTCTGTCACCTCTGTTTTGTCATTCCACTCTATGCGGTTGCCATCTCCCCAACTGGTTTACGACTGAGGAACCGCACGAGTCGTTTCAGGTTCTGCACGGTTGCCGCCAGGTAGAACTGCTCACGGACGAACCGAAATGTCACCCCACTTTGTGATAGAAGTCATTGCCGGATTTGGCTCTACGAAACGAAAATCTGATAGGGCTTGATTCGCGGATTTCCAGCCTGCGCATCGCCCGGGAGGTTGTCAATGACCTTACTGGCCTCCCCACCTGAAGTTTGCGTGCGGAATATTCTTTTTGCAACAGACTTCTCCGCTTTTTCGCAGTGGGCATTACCCTATGGCACGAGCCTAGCGCGTAGTTACGACGCCACGCTGTACACGGTGACTGTAGTCCCGGAAGAGATTTGCGAGGACGCTCAGCCGCCTGATCCGTTCCACTTCTTGCATTCTGCTGAAAGGGAGATGGCGGAGCTTGCGGGATCGGAGCAATATCGGGGGATTAAGCATCAGGAGCTGGTTCGCGAAGGGGTGGTCTCAGAGGTCCTTTCGAACCTGATCCGGAAGCTTGATATTGATTTGGTCGTACTGGGTACCCATGGCCGAGGCGGAATCAAGAAGCTCGTCCTTGGCTCGGTGGCGGAGGAAATTGTTAATCGTGCACCGTGCGCTGTGTTCACGATTGGACCTCACGCCGGGCAGAGAGCAGGGCTGGCACTGCATAGAGTTCTGTATGCAACGGACCTGCTTCCGGGTTCAGCAAGGGCCCTCAAGTACGCACTTTGGTTCGCGGAGCACGAACATGCTCACCTGACTTTGCTGCATGTTCTCAAGATGCCTACAGATGTTCCACTGGAATACCCAGAGGCGGAGCGCGACATTGCAAGGAAATCGCTGGTACGGCTGCTTCCACCCCAGGCGACCCCTGCGGTGGAAACTGACTGTCTCGTGGAGATCGGGGCACCCGCGGTCCACATCCTCAAGGTGGCTGATGAAGAAGGTGCAGACTTAATCGCGATGGGACCACATCACACTTCCCATCCTGAGGTCTCCGCGCATTTGCCGTGGGCTACAATTCACCAGGTACTTTGCCATGCGCGGTGCCCTGTATTGACGGCTCGAGACTAGGGCTCCAAGGGCCTTTTCGGAGTTGCCCGTTGCAGATGAAATGCATGGAGGCGTGTGAGACCAACGAGCGGAAAAAAGAAAACTCATGGAGAATTTCGCCCCAGCAGCGTGAACAACAGATATTTCTTCTTCTGACGCTGGCGATTGGGGCGCTGACCGGCCTCGCGGTAGTGGCGTTCATTGTTCTGACCGAACGGTTGGGCATGAGGATGTATCCCGTCGGCAGCGCCGCCTGGCGACGAGTTCTGATCCCGATCGGGGGCTCGCTGGGAATCGGGTATCTGCTCTTCCGTTACTTTCCCGATGCTCGGGGCAGCGGCGTACCACAAACCAAAGCTGCGCTGTTCGCGCGTGATGGCGTCATTACCCTGGGAACGGTCCTGGGGAAGTTCTTCTGTACCTCCGTCACACTTGCTAGTGGAATTCCTCTCGGCCGCGAGGGGCCTGCGGTCCAGGTGGGAGGCGGCATCGCCTCGGTGCTCGGCCGCCGCTTAGGACTGCGGCCCGAGAAAGTGAAAGCCCTGCTGCCCGCCGGCGTCTCGGCAGCCATTGCGGCCGCATTCAATACGCCGTTAGCGGCTGTTCTTTTCGCGCTCGAAGAAGTTGTGGGCGATCTCCACGCACCGGTGCTGGGTTCGGTGGTGTTGGCTTCAGCTACCTCTTGGGTTGTGCTAAGGCTGCTTCTCGGCAATGACCCTCTCTTCAAGGTGCCGCAATACCGCATGGTACATCCGCTGGAATTCATTATTTACGCGGGGTTGGGCGTTCTTGCCGGTCTTGTATCCGTGGCATTCACCAAGCTTCTGTTAGGTATGCGAGAGCGGTTCTTACGGTTCCCAAAAAAAACGCAGTGGTTCCAACCTGCGGTAGGCGGTCTAGTGGTGGGTCTGATGGGTTGGTTCGTGCCGCAGGTCCTCGGCGTGGGCTATCGCTATGTCGGCGATGCACTGAATGGCAGGATGGCGCTGGAACTTATGGCCGTGCTGGTGGTGCTGAAGGTGGTCGGCGCCGCTACCAGCTACGCTTCGGGCAACGCTGGCGGGATCTTCGGTCCCAGTTTGTTTATCGGTGCCATGCTGGGGGGTACGGTGGGCAGTGTGGCGCATCACTTTCTGCCTGCTCATACGGCAACATCCGGTGCTTATGCGCTAGTTGGCATGGGAGCTGTGTTCGCCGGTATCGTGCGCGCTCCTATGACCTCAGTGTTGATGATCTTTGAAACGACCAGAGACTATACAGTAATTGTGCCCCTGATGATTTCGAACCTCGTTAGCTTCTTCATCTCCTCCCGGTTGCAGCGGCAAGCCATCTACACTGCCTTGGCATTTCAGGATGGAATCCATTTGCCCACGGCGGAAACGCGTCAGCGGCATGTTCAGCACGGGGTGAGCCAGGCGATGCGGGCAGCGTCAGAAATCCTGGCCGCAAACATGACTGTTGGTGAGGCTCTACGCCACGTCAGCTTGAGCACATTGCGAGGTTGGCCGGTGGTCGATCAAAGAGGTGTTGTGGGAGTTGTCAGCCTAGCAAGACTCAAGTGCGAGTACGAGGAGGGTGGTGCGGAACAGCCGTTACGCGAACTTATGGAGCCGCACAGTTTTCCACATGTTCACATGGATCAACCGCTTGACCTGGCACTTGAGCGCATGGGCACAGCCGGCCTGGAACTCCTGCCCGTAGTTAGTCGAGCTGACATGAACAAACTCGAGGGAATCATAACCTTGAACGATCTCCTGGATTCATTCGGACTATCGCCTGCCGCACGGTCCAGCGATTTGGCTACGAAGGCTAGTGCTCGGTAAGCTTTTTATCGTTCAGAGCCAGAGGTGAGAGCGGTGCTCTCCGACTAAAGAAGAAAGGAGCGAGCCGTGAAGCTGAGTGTGAAAGGCTTGGCGTTGGCATCGGGAATTCTGTGGGGATTTGCGATGCTGGTGATGGGATTGGCTAACATGATTTGGAGTAGCTATGGTCAGCAATTTCTTCAGACAGTGTCGTCGGTCTATGCTGGCTATCACCCTACTCGGACCATTGCGGAAGTCATTGTGGGCAGTATTTACGGATTCGTGGATGGTCTCATCGCAGGTGGAGTTCTTGCCTGGCTTTATAACAATCTTGCTACACGTCGTGTTTGACCAGAAAGGTCCCACTTCGGCCGTGGAACGGGAGGTTTCGCGGCTAGGCTCTTGCGAGAGCATTTGCCTACAAGCACTCGCTATCTCGGGCTGGACATCGCCATTACACAAGCGACGTTTCGATTTAAGGTTGGGTGCCGACCTGAACGGTAGGTGGCCCACAAGCCACACCTTTAGAAACAGCACAGGCCGCCAAGACTCGGAGCCAACTCGGCCTCGGTTGGCCAAACCGGAATGGTCGGCCGCACCCGTGAGAGTTGCTTGCATGGGTAGGGCGATCTCGATATTGCTGCAACCGCCGTTACAGACATAAGGATGTCTCAAACGACCTAACTTGACCTTCGAAATCGATGTTGTATTTAACACCCGCTATGGTCTTGTATGTTTGTGAAGGAGCCTCTGACGAACAGCCCAAGGCGACTTCTTAACTCGAAGCGTGATTGCAGTTTTTGCCCATCAGCAAGCATCGGCCTCGCGATGGCGCTTCTATTGACGATTCTCACGTCCTCTCATGCGCAAGCGCAGACATTTCAGGTAATTCACACCTTCAGCGGCGGGGGGTAACGTTTTCAAGCTAAGCCCCTCGGGTTCTGGTTGGCTTTATACATCGCTGCATGACTTTACGGGCGGCAGCGACGGAAAAAATCCGCTTGGTAGCGTGTTACTCCACCCTAACGGGAATTTCTACGGAACCGCGTATTACGGCGGAGACCCAGCCTGCGTGAGCATCGGCTGCGGTGTTGTTTGGGAGATCACACCGTAAGGAACATGTTCGTCTTATGACAGGTTCAGTTGAAACGGGCCCACCTTCTCGGCAAAAGGCGCCGAGAAGGGCGGGGCACCCGAAAGTAGTTGAGTAGGTTCGTGAAATGAAAGAGTAAGCCACCCGCCGTAAATCCTCAGTCCGAAGTGCGCGAGCATCGAAAAACAGCCGCCGGTCGGAACCGACGGCTCAAATTTTCGACAGCGTTCCTGCGTCCCGCGCCGCAGAATTAGCCGTCAACTGGTGATACCTGTTTACCCCAGAGCGGGCCTACGGGGTCCGCAGGAAGCCGTGAAATACCCCGTTCGCGTCCTGGTAGAATCCGGCGATCTCCCCAAACAGGTTGGGGGTTTGCGGAATGGTGCCCTCCTGAGCGGGGTTTCTTGACGCCCCCGGAGCGTCGAAGGTGGTGATGACGCCGGAAGGACTCCGCACGAAGGCGTGGTTCACGCCGTTCGAGTCGATGTAATTTCCCACGACCTCCCCGAACAGAGTGTTGCCCTCAGGCTCGGTGCCCTGGCCGGAGCCTGTTCCCGCCCCCGGAACGTCGAAGGTGGTGATATCGCCGTTCGCACGGCGCACGTAGCCGTGAAGCACGCCGTTCGAATCAATGTAAGGTCCCGTGATCATCCCCAGGTCGTTGATGGCTGAGCTCTCGGTGCCCTGGCCGGAGCCCGTGCCTGCGCCCGTCACGTCGTATTCGGTGAAAGTGCCATTCGCGGCGCGCACGTAGCCGTGGGCCACGCCATTCGAGTCAAAGTACTCTCCTGTGAGCGCTCCCTCCAGGTTGAGGCCGAGCGCTGCTGCGACAAGCGTGAATCCGGAGCCCGCGGGATCGAATGAGGTGAAGGTGCGGTAGGGCGGGGCGGTCACGAAGCCGTGAGACGTACCGCTCGCGTCAATGTAGTTTCCGGAGATATCCCCTTCCAGGTTGATGCTCGTCGCGAAAGTGCCCTGGTTGGCGCTTGTGCCCGCGTCCGGTTCGTCCAAGGTGGTGAAGCTCCTGTAGGGTGGAGCGGTCACGTAGCCGTGAACCACGTTGCTGGAGTCACGGTAGAAACCGACAATCACCCCGAGCGCGTTGTTGCTGAAAGCGTAAGTGCCCTGGCAAGTCTGGGGGACGAAACAGTTGGCGCCGACATCGGCTGTGCCTGCGCCCGGAGCCTCGAAGGTGGTGAAGGTGCGGGGCGATGTGCAGCCCGAAACGCACAAGAAGGTGTGAACCACGTTGTTTGAGTCAGCGTAGAATCCCAAGACCTGCCCCTCCAGGTTGATACTTATGCCCGAGGAGCCCTGCCCGGAACTTGTGCCTGCGCCCGGAGCTTCGAAGGTCGTGATGTGTTGAGCGCTTGCTAAACCACATGCAAGAAGTACGACACTTACTACTTTGCAAAGCTGCAGTCGATTCATAACTTCTCCTGTGTTGATTTGAAATAAGTGGTCATGCTGGAACCCCTTAGAAGCGGTGGCTGGCGTTGGGTTGTTCTGTGATTAACTTGCAGACGGAAGACATGACTACCGCAGGCTCCGCCGACTTGCGATACCGCTGAGTCTCTCCCGCCGTGGCCTTTTAGCCAGGCAGGAGAAGTTTCTCGTTTTAGCCCAGAGCTGTTGACATCAGATTCACCTCTTCTTCTGTGCAGCCGACCAAGACAGAAGCATGTGTTGGCATGCATGGTGTGTCTGTAGGCATTCGAGCTGCCATCAATTCCGCTGCAGGTCGTCTAGTCTCAGCTTTAGTTACGGCATAAAGAAACGCAGGGACGGATCACTCGTCGCACAGCATGATCTACACCAAAGCATGGTTTGAAATCGGATTCGCCACAGAGTCGGCCGGCCCACATCTACAATAAACGGGACCTTCACAACAGCCGTTCTATGGGAAGAAGAAGGAACTCGCGCGGGCTCTGCTACTCATATTTATACAACTGGTTGTATATAGCAACCAGTTGTGAGATGAGTAATTTCTGTCGGCCGGAAGATCGCCTACGCTTGTACCTGCAGCTACTTCCTATATGCAACCAGTTGTACAATTACTCAGTCGAGGAATGCCAAACCGGAGCAGAAGTGGAGTGCGCAAGGATCACAGGTCAGCGTGCGTTATGAACCGAATGGTCGAAGTATTTGGCGATCAGTGGAGTCTGCTCGTGCTCCGCGACATCATGTTCATGAACCGAAGGCATTTTCGCGAGCTCCTGACCGAGTCGTTGGAAGGGATTGCGTCGAATATTTTGGCCGATCGTCTGCAAAGGCTTGTCAAGCAAGGG
>Ga0335081_10002600_pt1 | contig 28485 bp, 22 predicted proteins | sample Lox_Sample_35_FD_206713 | JGI IMG/M metagenome (GOLD analysis project Ga0335081, IMG submission 206713) | Soil microbial communities from Loxahatchee National Wildlife Refuge, Florida, United States - Lox_Sample_3.5 | ecosystem: Environmental > Terrestrial > Soil > Wetlands | place: USA...
CGCCGTCGAAGTCCGGAGCGGCACGAGAGCGGCCCACCACGTTTTCGACCCAATCTTCAAAGTGCGCCTGGCGGTCGAAGGCGGCGGCGTTGGCGTCTTCGGCAATCAGGTGCTGCAAGCTCGTGCGCTGGCGCTTTCTGTCGAAGGTGTAGCGCTTGTCGGGGACCTTCAGCAGCAGAACTCCCCCTGGACGAAGCGCCTCATACCAGTGACGCAGCGCGGCCAGGGGAAAGGGCAGATGCTCCAGAACATGGCTGGCGAGGACGAAATCCAGAGTGCCGGCAGAAAACGGCAATTGCATCGCGTCCGCCACAAGGTCGGGATGGAGGACGGGCTGGCTTAGCTCGGCGTAATGCTGATGCAGCTCTTCGCCGGCGAGCCGGTCGAGGTAGTACACCCGGACGCGGCGCGGGACCGGAAACTTCCGCCACAGCGCCCCGATTTCAATGCCCCGTCCGCGCAGATGCCTCGCGAGGATGCGGTTTTCCAGCCAGCGCAGCGGCGCTCCCTTACCCATCGGGACACTATAGAACAGCTTCGGGATTCGGACTGCGCGTGCGAATTTCCGGCTCAGGACACCAGGATCGTGGTCTCGCAGCCGTGCGCTTCCCTGCTAGACTGAAGCCGCATGACGGAAACCACCAACTCGCTGGCGCGCGCGTCGTCGGCCTATCTGCGCTCGGCCATGCATCAGCCCATCCAGTGGCATGAGTGGGGCGAGGAGGCTTTCGCCGCGGCGCAGCGGGAAAACAGGCCCATCCTGCTGGACATCGGCGCGGTGTGGTGCCACTGGTGTCACGTGATGGACCGCGAATCGTACGAGAGCGGCGAGATAGCAGCCATCATCAACCGTGAATTCATAGCCGTGAAAGTCGATCGCGATGAGCGTCCCGACGTTGACAGCAGGTATCAGCTCGCCGTCTCGGCCATTTCCGGCGGCGGAGGCTGGCCGCTCACGGTGTTTCTCACGGCGGACGGACGTCCATTCTACGGCGGGACATACTTTCCTCCGGCAGACCAGTTCGGACGTCCGAGCTTCCGGAAAATCCTGCTGGCCATTGCCGATGCGTATCGCGAGCGCCGCGATGAGGTGCTGAAGTCCGCCGATGAGGCGATGAATGTGCTGGGGGGCGCGGAGAACTTCACTGCAGCTCACGGCGAGTTTTCGCCGCGCCTGGTGGGCGTGATGGTGCAATCGGCGCTGTCGCTGTTCGACGAGAAAAACGGCGGCTTCGGCGGGGCGCCGAAGTTTCCTCATCCCGCCGCGCTCGATCTGCTGATGGACTGGTACGTTCGCACCCGCGAGGAGCGGGTGGCGACGGCGGTTACGACGACGCTGACGAAGATGGCCCAGGGCGGCGTGTATGACCAGCTCGCGGGCGGATTTCATCGCTATTCGGTGGACGAACGCTGGACGGTGCCGCACTTCGAGAAGATGTCATACGACAACTCGGAGCTGCTGAAGAACTATGTGCACGGGTATCAGGTCTTCGGATACGAGTTCTATGCCCACGTGGCACGCGACATCATGCGCTGGATGGACGAGTGGCTGAGCGATCGCGCACGCGGCGGATTCTATGCCTCGCAGGACGCCGATATCAGCCTCGACGATGACGGTGACTACTTTACCTGGACGCGCGCCGAAGCCAGGGCCGCGCTCAGCGAGCAGGAGTTCGAGGCTGCCGCGCTGCACTACGACATTGAAGAGACCGGAGAGATGCACCACAATCCGGCGAAGAACGTCCTGTGGGTACGCGCGCTGCCGCAAGAGCTGGCATCGCGCATGGGGATTGACGTGGCGCGGGTGCTTGATCTGCTGGCGTCGGCGAAAACCAGGCTATACGCCGCGCGCCTGAAGCGCCCCACGCCATTCGTTGACCGCACGATCTATGTGAACTGGAACGCGATGTGCGTCTCGGCTTACCTGCAGGCGGCACAGGTCCTGGGACTGGACGATGCGCGGAAGTTCGCGCTGCGCTCGCTGGACCGCATACTGGCCGAGGCGTGGGACGAGCAGCGCGGCATGGCCCACGTGATTGCCTACGCCGATCAACCACCCCAACAAGTCCAAAGGCCGGACTTGTTGGGGACACCGGAGCCGAAGGCGGACAAACGGTTCGTTTGCGGGCTGCTGGACGATTACGCGTTTACGGCCCTGGCCTGCATCGACGCCTACGAGGTTACGGGGGCGATCAGCTACTTCAATTTTGCGCGGCGGATTGCCGATGAGATGTGGCGGCGTTTCGCGGACCGCGCCTCGGGTGGATTCTTCGATACCGAGGCGTCACTGGAAGAAAAACTGCAATTGGGAGCGCTCTCAGCCCGCCGCAAGCCGTTCCAGGATGCGCCTACACCGGCGGGTAATCCGAGCGCGGCAATTGCGCTGCTGCGACTCCATGCCTACACCAATGCGGCAACCTGGCGCGACAGGGCGGAGCAAACCCTGAGGCTATTTGCCGGCGCCGCGGAGCAGTTCGGAATTTACGCCGGGACCTGGGGCATTGCGGCAACGTGGCTTTCGCGTCCCCACACCCAGATCGTGGTGGTTGGTGAAGACGAAAAAGCCGGCGCACTGTTGAAGTCAGCTATCGCGCCGTTCGCAGTCAACAAGTCGGTTGTGCACCTGACCGACAGCGAAGCGGTTGCGCAGAACCTGCCGCCGGTGCTGGCGGAGACGGTCCCCAATCTGCCCGCGGTGAAGTCGAACCGGTCGGTAGCGATTGTGTGCAGCAATTTCGCCTGCCGACCGCCGGTGGAGGATCCGGAGGAGTTGTCCGGGATGGTGCGCGAGGCGATCACGCAGGCGTGACCGCCCGATCCTTATCCGCCCCAATTAAGGTATTGGCTGCGGACGTTGCGCCATCAGGGCTTCGAAGCGCTTGTTGGTGCGGAGGGTGGCGAACTCGCGGTCGGTGTACACCTCGTTGATGTGCTTGTAGCCGTTCTCCATGGCCTTGCGCAGATACTCGAGGGAGTGATCCACGTCTCCCGCCTCGGCATACATTTTGGCCACCATGAAGGAGAAGGCGGCGCGATCCTCCGGCGAAGTCGCCTGCGCCATGATGCCGGTGCGCGAGACGCGGATGAAGATGTCAGGATCGAGCGCGAACGCGGCCTTGTACTCCTGCGCGGCCTGCGCGTACTCATGCTTGCCGAAGTATGACGACGCCATGTTGTAATGGAAAACAGCGTCGTCGGGCCGCAGCTGTATGGCCTTGCGGTAATAGTGGATTGCCTTGTCGTACTTCCGCTTCATCTGCTCAATATATCCGCGGTTGTTGTAGCCCTCGGGAGCATGGCGGTCGGACTTTATGGCGTGATCGAAACACCTGGCGGCCTGCTCGGGCCGTTGCAGCAGCAGGTAGGACATGCCTTCCTTGTTCCACAGCAGCGCTGACGGCTGCTTATTCAGGGCAACCTTGTAAAAGTCAATGGAGTCGAGGTAGCGCTTCTGGGCGCGCAGCTGATCACCCTGGTTTTCCAGCTCGGCAGCAGAGGCGCTGCTGTCGAGAACTGGCGGCGGCTCGGAGATCTGGACTTCCTGCGGCCGGGCGGACGCCGGAAGAACAGACAAAAGGATTACCGGAGTGCTGAGGAGGAGAAAAATCTGCCGAGCCCGGAAGCGAGCCATAGCCACCCCACGGCTCCCGCGTCGTGGTTACAAGCCAGTCTGGCGAGTAACCGGTAAAGAGCCCCGTGTTCCTCAATAATAGACCTATTTGGGGCCTGGATTGTTCCCATTATCGGCAGCGCCCGTCCCACTGTTTTGCTGTTCATCCGCGCTATCGCCCTTGCCGAAGAGGCGGCTGAAGAAACCGCGCTTCTTCTTTTTTTGCTGCGTCTCCTGGCCCGGACCAGTGGCGCCATTGGCCGACACCTGGCCCGACGGGCCGCCCAGGCCTGGCTGGACCGGTCCGTTGGTGGTGGGAGGGGGAGCGGCCACCGGCGGCGGTCCCAGGCCCAGGATTTTGCTGAAGAAGTTCCGGTGGTCGCCATAGGCCTGCTCGCAGGTCTCCTTCGGTTCGGTGCCGGCGATAAAGGCGACGCTATAGTCGTCGGGGCATGACGGCGTGGCGATGCGGTTGGTCACTTTGTCGAGGGTGACGGTGACCACACCCTGCGGCGGCGTGAAGTCCCGGGTATCGGAGTACTGCGGCAGCTTGACGGCGCGCTTCATGAACTCAGCCCAGATCGGCGCTGCCGTCGTGCCGCCCATCAGCTTTATGTCGGTGTAGTCATCATTGCCGACCCACACCACGCACAGCAGGTTGGTGGTGTAACCGGCAAACCACGCGTCATGCGAGGTGCCGGTCTTGCCCGCGGCGGGAGCTTCGAAGCCCCGGGCGCGTGCCGGATACCCGGTACCGTTGTTGATCACCGCCTCCATCATGCTGGTCAGCACGTAGGCGACGCGCGGGTCCAGCACGGCTTTGCTGTCGGTGTGGTAGTTGTCGAGGATGTTGCCATGCGCGTCCCTGACCGACTTGACCATGAGCGGCGACACACGCGTGCCATCGTTGGCAAATACCGTATAGGCAGCGGCCATGTCGATGGGCGTAGCGTCGTAAGCGCCCAGCGCGACTGCCGGTGTGGCACGAACGCTGCTGATGCCGGCGGCCCTGGCCAGAGCGGCCACCTTGTCGAAGCCGACCTCCTGGCCCAGCCGCACGGTCGCGTTGTTCAGCGAAAGGGCCAGCGCATAGCGGGCGGTCACCTCGCCATGGAAGGTCTCGTGATAATTGCGGGGCTCGTAAACCTGGTCACCGTTGACGATGCTGACCTGCGAATCATCGATGAGACTGGCCGGCGTGAAGACGCCATCGCCGTTGGGCACGACGCCGCTCGGCTGATCGCCCGACGGGTCGCCGGCGAGCGCCTGACCGGTGACGGCGGTGTTGATGGCGGCAGCGTACACGAAGGGCTTGAAGATGGAGCCGGTGGGACGTTTGGCGACGGCGTGGTCGAGCTGGCTGAGGCCGTAGTTCCTGCCCCCAACCAGAGCCAGCACCTCGCCGGTGTGCGGGTCGAGCGCCACCAGGGCCACCTGCGGCATCGGGCCGGGCTCGTTGATGACCACGGTCCTGGCTTCCTTACCCGTGCCTACCTTGACCTTGCGCGAACGGCGCTTCTCCACCTGCTCGTCCACCAGCTTCATGCCGATGTCGACGGCCTCGGCGGCGGCGCGCTGCAGATCGGGATCGATGGTGGTATAGACGCGCAGCGCGTGATTGTTCAGCTCTTCTTCGCTGAACTGCCCGGAAAGCTGGTCCTTCACCAGATCGACAAAGTAGGGAGCATCGCTGGCCTCGACATTAGGCGTGGCCAGCTTTAGCGGGCTGGCTTTGGCGCGCTCGGCTTCGTCACGGGTGATGGCGCCGGTGTCGACCATGGAGTCGAGCACCAGGTTGCGGCGCTCCAGCGCGCGCCGGGGATACTTGTAGGGCGAAAGATAATTCGGCCGCTGGATCATACCCGCCAGCAGAGCGGCCTCCGGCAGGGTGAGGTTCCGGATGTCCTTGTTGAAGTAGGCATGCGAGGCCTCGCCTAAGCCGTTGATGGTGAACGAGCCGCGCTGCCCGAGGTACACCTGATTGGCGTACATCTCGAAGATGCGCTGCTTGGAGAACTTCTGCTCCAGCTCGACGGCGATCAGCATCTCGGTCAGCTTGCGCTTGACTGTCTTCTCCGGGGTGAGGAAGAACCCGCGAGAGAGCTGCATGGTGATGGTTGAGCCGCCCTGGCCGTGGCGGCCCTCGCGGACATCGACTATGGCTGCCTCCGCCAGTCGAAAGAAGTTGACGCCGCTGTGCTGGAAGAAGCGGCGGTCCTCGATGGCCAGCACGGCGTTGACCAGCACCGGCGGAATGTCCTGGAACCTGATGAGCTCGCGCTTGGCACGATCCTGGCCCTCAAACAGGGCGGTGACCAGTTGCGGCTCCAGCTCGTAGGCTTCCAGCTCCTGGCCATTGTTGCCGGGGGCGGAGATGGAGGCGACCTTTCCGGCTGAAAAGCGGAGCACCGCCCCTTCCGGTCCGTGAAAGGACTGTGGGCCGGGAAAGATCTGCAGAACATTGTGCGAAATCGAGTAATGCCCAACAGGAGATTCGCCGTCTTTGCCAGCTTCGCTGTAACCGGCGTGGCGCAACTCGGCGATTATTTCGCCGGCATCGAGCTTCTCTCCCACCGAGACGACCTGCGGGCGCGAGTATATCCGGGCGGCATTGCTGAAAACGCCGCCGGCCATCCGGCGGTCCACTACTTTCTCGTATTTGATGTAGATGTACGCGAAGGCACCGACCATCAGGCCGCCTGCAATGATGAAGCCGGCTAACAGCAGTTGGACCAGGGGGTCGCGGAGGCTGAAGCGAGCTCTCCGCACCGGTCTGCGGACGCCGCGCGAGCTGCTCCCCGGAGCACGCGCCACCGGTCGACGTTCAGAGACTTTGAGCCTGATTGCCACGTTAATGCATACGCAGAGAAGCCGCCACGCGACCGAGGGATCAAGAGACGAAGCGGCATGCCTGGTCAGGTTGGATGCCGTTTTTGGCCTGAGGAAATCCCTGCCGCACTGCCGGCGCTACTCAACCCCGACGCAACTCATCCGCCGGGCGGAGGAGACTTTGCAATCTGCCAGTGCAGACCTAATTGTAAAGCAGTCGATGCTTTCCGCGGGGCGGAGCACCAGCCGTGCAACCGCAGGCTGTGAATGGGGCCATGCGGAGCAGCTAAGCCACGCCCGTTCAATATGGTCGCGGTGCTCTACTGGGAGGTGATGAAGGGTTTCATCCGGCGCAGCAGCGACTCCGGCGCGCGCACCTCCAGCTCGACGTAGCCGTCGCGGTAGGCACGCGCAAGAATACGGGACTTTGCCTCCAGCAAAGCCAGCGCCTTGCCTTCCGCCTGCGGCACCTGCAGCCTGGCGTGGTGTACCGGGTCTGCGGCGATACGCGCATCGACCAGCTCCAGCAGCGTGTTCAGGCCCGTACCCTGCAGGGCGGAAACGTACGTCACGGCATCGCCGTCACGAAGGCCCTCCCGCTTGTCTTCCGGAAGCAGGTCGACCTTGTTCATGACAAATATGCGGGGCTTGTCCTGCGACTCCAGCTCGCGCAAAACCTCCTCCACCTGCGCCTGCTGCTCGTTCAGCGTGGGGCTGGTGACATCGGCAATCTGCAACAGCAGCGAGGCCCGCTGCACTTCTTCCAGAGTCGCGCGGAAGGCCGAGACCAGGGTGTGCGGCAGGTTGCGAATGAATCCCACAGTGTCTGACAACAGCACTTCGCGCTTCGAGGGCAGGACAACATGGCGCAGCGTGGGATCGAGGGTGGCGAACATGCGGTCGCTCTCCAGCACACCGGCGCGGGTGAGTGCGTTGAACAGCGTGGACTTCCCGGCGTTGGTGTAGCCGACAAGGGCGACCGTCGCGATGGGCACCGACTCCCGGCGCCGCCGCTGCTGGCCGCGGATGCGGCGAACGCTCTCCAGTTGCTGCTGCACGTGGCGAATGCGACGGTAGATCCTCCGGCGATCGGTTTCCAGCTGGGTTTCACCGGGACCGCGGGTCCCGATGCCGCCTCCGAGCTGCGACATCTGCAGGCCGCGTCCGGCGAGACGGGGCAGCAGATACTGGAGCTGAGCGAGTTCCACCTGCAACTGGCCCTCACGCGTGCGGGCGTGGCGGGCGAAGATGTCGAGGATGAGCTGGGTGCGATCGATGACGCGCACCTCGAGTTCGCGCTCCAGATTGCGCTGCTGCGAGGGCGTCAGCTCGTGGTCAAAGATAAGCAGGTCGGGCGCGGCGGAGGCGACGGCGGCTTTCAGCTCTTCCACTTTTCCTCTGCCGATGAGCGTGGCGGGATGGGGTTTTCCGCGGCGCTGCAGGAACTTGCCCGTGACGATGGCGGCCGCGCTGGTCGCCAGTTCACGCAACTCGTCCAGGGACTCGCCTGCCGAAAAATCGCGCAGCTCACGGTAGCCCCCATGGAGGTTGGCCGCGGAGGCCGCGTCCCGTGCCACTCGCGCCGCAGGCGGAACTTTGCCGACGGGCGGTTGACGCTGGAGCGCAGACCTCTCCCCGGAGATGGCAGACGACGGTTCTGAGTCCTGGTGGGAGGGCGGGCGCAGGGCAAACTCGACCCCCACCAGAAAGGCGCGTTCCGGCTGGTTGCCCTGCGACGAGGGGCGACTCGTCCCGAAGTTGCTTGCAGGAACGCGGGAAATACTTATGCCTCAGGATTGGTGGTTGCGACCGGCACGGGAGGAGGCGTTTCCGCAGCCGCCCGCGCTTCGATGTGCCGCTCCATATGCGGCACACGTGCCATAACAACGGTGGAAATGGCGTGTTTGAAAATCAGCTGCTCCTGGTTGTTGGTCTCCAGGACCACGGAATACTTGTCGAAAGAGCGAATTCTGCCTGTCAGTTTCACTCCACTGAGGAGATAGATGGTGATGACGGATTTGTCTTTCCGGGCGGTGTTCAGGAACGAGTCCTGTATGTTCTGTGCTGGCTTGCTTTCCATGGCGCCCTCCGGCAATCTGCAAAAAACAGCACAGCCCCGCGGTTCGTGGCCCTGCACGAACCGAAGTTCTGGAGAGACGATTCTCTCCCGCTGCCGTCGCTTGCGGGCGGCAGCTGGAAAAGACGGTCTACCGAGATTACGATATGACGACCCTTGCAGCGATTGCAACTGCATCGCGCACAACATCGAGTGACATAGAATGCAGGCAATTCCCGAAACGGGACGAGTTGTGCCTGGCCAATCCTGCTGTCACGACGGGTGACTGAAAAATGAACACGCCTCTGCTGTCGCTGGCCCCTCCACACCTGGATTTTCCCGGAGGCACGCAGGCGCTCCTGATTGTTGTTAGATGGCTCCACCTGGTGGCCGGGATTACCTGGGTGGGGCTGCTCTATTTCTTCAACCTGGTCAACATTCCCTTTTTCCAGCAGCTCGACACGCAGCAGCGTGCCGTCGTTATTCCCAGGCTGATGCCGAAAGCGCTGTGGTGGTTCCGCTGGAGTGCACTGGTGACCGTGCTGGCGGGTGTGGGGTACTGGAACCACATTGTCGCCACGGACGCGCGCAACGCCATTGCGCTGGGCGGGGCGCCGTCGGTGGGACGGGTAGTGGGCAGCTTCTTTCTGATCTGGACGCTGGCGTTTGTCGTGGAGATGGGGCTGCTGATGTCTCCCGCCGAGGTGTTGCGGAAGGGCGCGGTGCTGGGCGTCGTTATGGCTATCGTGATTGTCGCCGCCGGTTACATCTTCCTAACCCTCAACCAGCAAGGCTGGGAGAGTAACCAGACATTATCGATCGGCATCGGTGGCGGACTGGGCTGGTTCATGCTCCTGAACGTATGGGGCGTTGTCTGGCGCATGCAGAAGAAAATTATCCGCTGGACGGAGGAGAGCGTGGCAAAGGGCACGGCCATGCCCCCGGAAGCTGCCAGGGCAATGCGTCTGACCTTCCTTTCAGCGCGGCTGAACTTCTGGACTTCCTTTCCCATGCTGTTCTTTATGGGCGCCTCCAGCCATTACATCCTGTTTGGCGGGTGATGACAGTGGGCAGAGGCAGCGCTGCTAGAATCAGGGCTTCGCTATGCCGGTGAATCCAGCCCGGAATCCCGCCCCTTCTCCGCCCGATGCGCGGCACGAAGCCATACCGCTGCTCGATCTTAAACGGCAGTACGAGGGCATCAGGCACGAGATAGCCGCCGCCCTGGAGCGGGTGCTCGCGAGCCAGCATTTTACTGGCGGCCCGGAGGTGGAGGCGTTCGAGCGCGAGTCGGCGCAATATCTGGACGTTGCGTGCTGCGTTGGGTGCGCCTCGGGGACGGACGCGCTATGGCTCGCGCTGCGCGCGTGCGGCGTCGAGCAGAACACCAGCGTCGTCACCACGCCGTTCAGTTTTTTTTCCACTGTCAGTTCGATCGTGCGCTGCGGCGCGACTCCGATTCTGGCCGACGTCGATCCGGCGACGCTGAACCTGGACCCGCACCGGACCGAGGCTGCGGTGAAGCGGGGCCGCAGTCAGAACATCCGCGCGATCCTGCCCGTACACCTGTACGGACAGTGCGCCGATATGAACCGCTTCGGCCAGTTGGCCAGCGGCCATGGACTGCCGATTGTGGAAGATGCGGCGCAGGCCTTCGGCTCGGCCTGGGGAGGCAGGAAGGCAGGCACGCTGGGGAAGATCGCGGCGTTCAGCTTCTATCCCACAAAGAATCTGAGCGCGTACGGCGACGCCGGATGCGTAACCACGGATGACGAAGACCTTGCGGCCTACGTAAGACGACTGCGGAACCACGGCAGCGAGCGGCGTTATTATCACCGCGAAATCGGCTGGAACAGCCGGCTGGACGCGATGCAGGCCGCGGTGTTGCGGGTGAAGCTGAAACACATCGATGAATGGAACGAGCAGCGGAGGACTCTGGCGTGCCGCTATCATGGCCTGCTCGCCGGTGCCGGATTGATACACGCGGGCGCGACGACAGTCACGCGAGAGGCGCCAATCGTGCTGTTGTCAGCCTCTGCGGACGCGCATCACATCTATCATCAATTCGTGATTCGCGCACTGCGGCGCGACGAGCTTCGCATTTTTCTCGCCGAGCGCGGCATCGTGACCGAGATTTACTATCCTGTGCCACTGCATCTGCAGGAGTGCTTCGCGTATCTGGGATACCGGGCGGGCGATCTGCCGGAATCGGAGCGTGCGGCGAGGGAGGTGCTGGCGCTGCCGATGTTTCCTGAACTGCGAGAGGACGAGCAGCAGCGGGTGGTGGGTGCAATCTCGGATTTTTACAGCAGGCAGTAAATAAACAAATTTTGACGGTGCAGCTAAAGCTGCGTCGCTTCAAAGGCGAGCTCCAGCAGAGAAGGTGGCTGCGGCCGGTTGCAGCGCTTCGGCAATACGGCGATAGCGGAGGTAATCGTGCAGCAGCCTTTGTCGCTCATCGCCTTCCGGGAGAGAAACGGCTGCCATCTTTGACCACGCAAGCCGAAAGAGCGCGTAGGCGAATTCCCAGGACGCGAGCCGTTCTGACGCATCGTCGCCGCTCAAGCGCCGGTATGCGGAGAGCAGGAATTCGCGCGCGGAGCCGGACAGCTCCCATTCGACGACGGTTCCCGCCAGGTCCCAGGCGATGTCACATGGACCGGGGAAGAAATGATCGTCGCCGTGAACGGCCGCGTCCAGTTTAAGCCAGCGGCCGCCTGGCGGGTTGAACCAGTAATGTGGCGCCATGCGCGCGTCGCAGATGACCGGCCGTTCCACGGCAAGCGCAAAATCATCGAGAGCGGAGCCAAACTCGAGCTCGAAGTTGGCGCGTGTCGCATCCGGCAGGCCATCGCTGCTGGTGTTGTCAGCCGGAAAATGCCGTGCACGCCAGGCGCAATATTGGGCCATGCGGGTGAGCAACTCCGGCGAAAGATCATCGCGGCGGGCAAGCCGTCCCGGTGGGAGGGAAAACACTCCGAAACCCAGCTGGTGGCCCAGGTAAGGGAGCCCAAAGCCGCCGTCGGAGAGCGCCTGATTGCGGCTGCGCACCGGCCCTCCCCAAGGCCCATGACCTTCAAACATCAGCAGCTTTTGCCGGTCGTGTGACAGATACTGCACACGCTCGGCCAGGGGCCAGAGGGCGGGCCATGGGTCGCCCGGCGCGAGCAGTTTCCCGCGCCAGTCGCCGCCGCCGAGGAAATCGCCCGTATCCGGAGGCAGCCGCCGGGTCATACCGATGGCGACAGAACGGTAGCGCATCCACCTGCGTGCAGCATCAGGAGCGCACAGCGCGCTGATGTCCACTTCGTGCGAGCAGAGGATGGAAATGCGCTCACGGGGAACGCCCTGGCGCTCCAGCGCTTCAGCTACCGACAGGAAGGAGGATCCGCTGCGTCCCGGGCCTTCGTCGCAGATCAGGAATGCGGAGTGGGACGAAACGGCCCTGGCAATGCTCTGCCGTTGCCGCGGATCGAACTCGCAGCTCCGGTAGTAGGGGTGGCCCGTCGGGCGGACGGTTGCGCGCTGCGCCCGAATCCCCATCCGAACCAGCTCTGCGGCTACAACCGCGCTCAGCGTGGTTCCAATGGTGCGGATGCCAATCACAAAGATCTCGGGCGCCGCCAGTTCCAGCCTCCCGACAACGTCGGCGAAGTCGAGCGGATGCAGCGCGTACCAGGCAAATCCTTCGGGCACGCTGACGCTGACCATGCCGGACGGTGTGATCTGCCCGAGAGTTTGCGATGCGGTCAACGCAGGCTGCCGAGGATCGAGCGGGCAATGCGATTCCCTGGCGAGAGCGGCTTGCGCCAGAAGGTCGGTCAAGCGTGATGCGGCTTCGAGGGCGGCGGGCGGACTTCCGGCGTCGTGCAAAGCGCACTCCAGGTCGCCGGCCAGAAGCAGCAGATGGACGAGATCGTCGTCGCAGGGGCGGGCGGGCAGGCGGGCGAGTTCGCTTCGCAGACGTGCCACCATGCCAGCGGCAGGCAGCCGGCGCGAGGCATGGCGAAAGATGTGAAAGTCAGCGCTGGAAAATGGCACGGCCGGTGGTGGGCGAGCAGCGCGTCAGGCCGCTTTCCTGCCGGCTCCGCGCGACCCGCGCGGAGAGCGGGATATGTCCCCTTCCTTGTCGATGAAGTACAGGTAACTGTTGTCGCGCCCGACGGCGTTTTTGACCAGCACCTTCGATTCGCCTTCGCCCGACTTCGGCTTCTGGCAGACGTTGCCCTCGCCGTCGATGAAGTACAGGTACTTCTTATAGTCGCGCGGCAGGTTCAGCTGTTTGACTTTCTCGGCCATTTTGCCTCCCGACACTTGGATGGGCCCGCTCGGGCAGCAGTTGTCAGCTGCTGATTGCCGGTTGGCGCTGGAGGTTCGCATACAGCAACCGGTGGATCCGCCGACAGGCGATGGATTTGCTGAAAAGCGCAACTCGGAAACGGCGTAGAGTGGCAGCCGTCGTGCCCTGACCGAGACTCTCGCTCCGGCGGCTATTGATGTTTGCGGCGCTTGTGGGCCGGCGCCTGGCCGGGATGCTGGGCCCGCCAGGCGGCCCGCTCCTTCATGCGCTGGGCGACAGCGGCGTCGTGCTTCGCCTTCTCCGCCGCTTCTTCCTCAGGCGAGAGCACGCGCCGCACGATGGGGCCGTTGAGCTTGTAGGTCACTTCCACGATTTGCCCTTCGTCGTTTGTCTTGCGGATGGTGAAGGTGGGCAGATCGCCTTCCTTGCCAAAGTCCTGGTGTCCGACTCTCACGGGCAGGTAGCCTTGAAGGTTGCGCTCGCGATAGGCGGTCTCGTAACGGTGGCGCGCGCGATTGCGGGTAAAGATGCGAATCTGGTTGTAGTCCCATGCGAGCCCGTCCTTGGGCTCGTTCAGCAGAACAAGATACTGCGGCTGCGGCTTTCCTTCCTCCTCCACCGTGTTCAGAACGAAGTAGCCGATGATGCGCTGACCCTCGGCGTATTGCGCCACATCGACCGGGATGTCGAGGTCGACCATGCGCAACAACACCCAGCCCACATGTCCCGAAGGACTGCGCACCAGATACCAGTCCTCCATGATGGGTGGGGGAGGCGGCTGCTCGTCGTGCTTCGGATTTGCCGCGCCCGGCGCTTTCGCCGAAGCTGGTTTGGCTGCGAGTTCCGCTTTCGTCTGTGGTGCAGGGGCGCCGGGTTTCTGCTGCCTGCTGCCGCGCTTCGTCGGAGCAGGCGGCGGGGGCGGCGCGGGCTTCGGAGCTTTCGGCGGGTTCTTCTCGGCGGTGGCGCGCCGCAGGATGTCGATCTTCTCGCCATCCTTGAGCTGATAGAGGTGCTCGGCTTCGCGCGCGGGCGTCAGGTGGATGTTGAGCTCGGCCCGCGTGGTGCCGTGTGCCTGTACCGGAGTGTTGGCATTGTCCTGCGCCAGCTTCTGGAAGCTGTCATAGACGTCCTGCGGGACCAGGCTGCGCTCCTCGATCCATCCTTCCTGGCCAGCGTCGGTACGCACACGCACGAACCGCCGCTGCTTCTCCAGAATTTCGACGCGTTCGCCGTTATGTACGCTCCCAACCTTGTTGTACATGGTGGCGACGCGGTCGCGCAGGCTGGTTTCTGCCGCCGAGACATACATGTATTCATGATGAGCAATACCATGGCGTTTGCAGGCGGGGACCAGCGCCAGCAACAGCAGGGCGAATGCCAGCAGAGTTCGTCTGGAATGACAACGGAGGGATTTCACTGGGCCACAGAACACTATAAACCAGCGGTTAGCGGAGAGTGATGAGTGACTAGTGGCGAGCGAGATGCTGGGTGAGCGGAGTGGCATCCGCTATCCGCTCACCACCATCAACTCCCCCGCATCACCATGTGCGACATGCCGGCTTGCGAATCATCGGTGCATCGGCTTTGCAGCCGAAGGCCTTCTGGAACTCCGGCATGTTGCCGACCACGCCGTTGACGCGATACTTGCCGGGCGAGTGCGGGTTCACCTGGGCCATCATGCGGGCATATTCGGGACGCTCGTTCTGGCACCAGATCTGCGCCCAGCCCACGAAGAAGCGCTGGTCGGGGGTGAAGCCGTCAGCCGGCTTTTCCGGAGTGGCGGCCAGCACATCCAGCAGCGCCATGTGCGCGATCCGCAGCCCGCCGTTGTCCGCGGTGTTCTCGCCCAGGGTGAGTTTGCCGCGCACATGCACGTCGTCAACCGCCACGAAGCTGTCGTACTCGTTGACGAAACACGCCTCCAGGCTGTCGAACTGCTCGCGGTCCTTCGCCGTCCACCAGTTGCGCAGGTTGCCGTTGGCGTCGAACTGGCTGCCCGCGTCGTCGAAGCCATGAGTGAGCTCATGCCCGATGACCGCGCCGATGGCGCCGAAGTTCACCGCATTGTCGATCTTCGGATCGTAGAACGGCGGCTGCAGGATTCCCGCCGGGAAGTTGATGTTGTTTTCCAGGGAGCGGTAGTAGGCGTTGACGGTGGGCGGCGTCATGCCCCATTCGCTGCGGTCCACCGGCTTGCCGATTTTGCTCAACTGGCGTTTGAACTCGAACTCGGCGGCGCGCAGGGAGTTGCCCAGGGCGTCGCCGCGGACGACGGTCAGCGTGCTGTAGTCGCGCCATTTGTCGGGATAGCCGATCTTGTTGGCGATGTGCGCCAGCTTGTCGAGTGCCTGCTGCTTTGTCTCCGGCGTCATCCATGACAGTCCGCCGATGTCAGTCTTCAGCGCGGCTTCGAGCTCGTGCACCATCTTCAGCGTGGCCGCTTTGCTGTCCGGCGGAAACTCCCCGGCAACATAAGCCTTGCCCAGCGCCTCGCCCAGATCGCCATCGGCGAAGTCGACGCAGCGCTTCCAGCGCGGCCGCAGCTCCTTGGCTCCCGTCAGCGTCCTGCCGAAGAAGTTGAAGTTCTCGTCCACGAATGCGGCCGACAGCAACTGGGCGGCGCTGTGCACAGCCTGCCAGCGCAGATACGTCTTCACATCATCCAGGCTCGCGCTGGCGATCGCCTGATTCATCCCTTTGACGAAATCGGGGACGGAGACGTTAAGGCTGCTGAAGCTGGGCCCCTTGATGGCGGCGAAGTACTCCTTCCAGGTGAAGGCCGGGCTGAGCTGCTGAAGTTCCGCCGTGGTCATCTTGTGATAGATCTTGTTGGGATCGCGACGCTCCACGCGATCCATGGAGGCCTTCGCCAGTTCGGTTTCGATGGTCATCACCGTGTTCGCGTCGGCCGAAGCCTTTTCAGACGGCTCGCCCAGCAGCTCGAACATCTTCGCGATATGGGCGACGTAGGCCTTGCGCAGCTCGACCGACTTTTCGTCGCTCTTGAGGTAATAGTCGCGATCCGGCAGGCCGAGTCCGCCCTGGTCGGTGTCGGCAATCTCCATCGTCGAGTCCCTAGCGTCGGGCTCGGAGGAGAAGCGGAACATCGCGCGCACGCCGCTGTCGTGCAGGTAGCCGATCAGCGCCGGCAGCTGGTTCCTGTCGCTCAGGGCGTCGATGCGATCCAGCACCGGCTTCAGCGGAGCCGTTCCCTTCGCGTTGATCGCAGCTTCATCCATGCAGGAGGAGTAGTAGTCGCCGATCTTCTGATCGTTCGGGCTGCGCCCGGGATCGTCGGCCGAGCGCTTCTCCAGAATCTCGCGCAGCACTGCCTGGTTGTGCTCGTGCAACTCGTGAAAGCGGCCCCAGGACGGCTGATCGGCAGGAATGGGATTGTTCCTGATCCAGTTGCCGCAGGCGTACTGGTAGAAGTCGTTGCAGGGATCGACTGACTTGTCCATGGCGTTGACATCGAAGCTGACCATGGGCTTGAGCTGATCGGCGGAGGAGGCCGACGCGGCGTTGGTTTGCGCCTGGACGGCGATCCCGGCGAGCAGCAGGACAGCAAGGCTGAGCGTGAAACGTTGCATGGAATGACCTCGCATGAAGGGAGCAGCAATGTTGAAGCGAATACGGGCGAGCATCGGAAGCATTGGAGCAACGGGTCTCGACCAAACCTCCTATCGTACAGCCTTCGAACTGTGACTGCACGGCCTCGCCCGCGAATGCGGCGGGAGAGCCGGGCTGCGAAAATCCGTGACCAGCGACAGCTGCGGCAGCAAAACGCTATTCATATTTCAGCGTCTGCACGGGATCGAGTCGGGCAGCTCGGCTCGCGGGATAGAGACCGGCCAGCAGGCTGACCGCGATGGAGAAAGCGATGGCGGCCCCGATCAGCCATGTCGGCAGAATCCACACAGCCTCCGCCGGCAGTTGATGATTGCGGAGATAAATGCCGGTTCCGAAGTTGATCGCTTTGCCGATGCCGAAGCCCAGCACGATTCCGAGCACGCCGCCGAAGAAGCCCATGGCTCCGGCTTCGGCGAAGAAGAGCCGCTTCACATCGCCATCGCTGGCTCCGATGGCCTTCATCACGCCGATTTCGCGGCGGCGCTCCAGCACCGCCATCACCAGGGTGTTGACGATGGCCAGCGTCGCCACGGCCAGCGCCAGCGACCCGAAGATGCCCAGAAACAGGTCGAGCACGGTGAAGAATCGCCGCAGGCTCTTCGTCGCGTCGAGCACGGAGAAGGTGCGGAAGCCCATCTGTTTGATCGCGTCCTGCACCTGCGCGACCTTTGCCGGGTCCTTGACGCGCACCGTCAGGGTCATGAACGTCCTGCCATGGCCGCGCAGCGGGCTCCGCATGTCGCTGAACTCCGCCATGTTCAGGTTCTCGGTGAGATCGACGGGCAGGAAGATGCGGCCGCGCGAGACGGTGCGCATTCCGCCGTACGGCTCTTCCTCGACGATGCCGACCACTTTCAACGGGTGCGTCCTGCGCACCACGGAAAATCCGTACGCGTCAGGTGCGGCCGGCTCGCCGCTGCTCCGCTCGCCCGAAAGTTGCGGCCGGCCGGCGATTTCGGAGTCGGCAGCCAGCGGCTGATGCTCGCCATAGCGCAGCGTGACCTCCTTGCCGATCAGCTCCTTCGGGTTCTTCGGATCGAGTTCCTTCGCGAAGTCGTTCAGCAGGATGACCTCATCGGCATCCGGCCGGGAGAAGAACTTGCCCTGCAGATTGTCGAAGGCCTCGTTCTCGCGTGCCGACATGGGCAGGCCGGTGACAAATCCAAAATGCGTCTGGCCGCCGTAAAGGATTTCACCCATGACGCGGATTTCCGGCTCGACTTCGGTGACATACTTCAGTTTGGCCATCGTTTCGCGCGCAGGCTCGTCGAGCACGGGGGCGTTTTCGGGATGCTGCTCCTTGCGGTCTTCGTCGCGATCGAAGCCGCGGAAATCCTGCTTCGAGGTGACGAAGACGGTGTCGAACATTCCTGAACCGGCCAGGCGGCGGCTGGCGAGCTGCTGAAGTCCCACGCCGAGGGACAGCATGGCGACCAGCGATGCCACGCCGACGGAGATGCCAACGGTCGTCAGGCCATTGCGCAGCTTCGATTGCCGGAGGTTGCGGGCGGCGAGGTCGAAGAGATCGTAGCCCTTCATGCCGGCGTCTCCCCCGCCCCGGCAACTCCAAAGCCGGGACTTGCCTGCGGGCCCGGATCGACGGCGGGAAGCAATTTGCCATCGGCAAGAAAGATGAGCCGCTGCGCGAAGCGTTCGGCCAGAGCGCGCTCGTGCGTCACCATCACGACAGTCATGCCCAGCGACAGACTCACGTCGCGGATGAGGTTGAGGATGTCCTCGCCGGTGCGGCTATCGAGATTGCCCGTGGGTTCGTCGGCCAGCAGCAGCGACGGCCGGTTCGCCAGCGCGCGCGCCAGCGAGACGCGCTGCTGCTCGCCGCCGGAGAGTTCCGATGGACGATGCTCCAGACGATGGCCAAGCCCGACACGCTCCAGTGACTCGCGCACACGCGGCGCACGCTCCGACCGCTCGACTTCAGCAAAACGCATGGGCAGCTCGACGTTCTCGGTGATGGTCATCGTCGGGATCAGATGGAATGCCTGGAAGACCATGCCGACATCGTTACGCCGATAGCGCGCCAGCTCCTCCGGCGACAGCTTTGCCAGATCGCGGCCCTGCACCACCACCAATCCCGCAGTCGGGCGATCCAGACCGGCCAGCAGGTTCAGCAGCGTGGATTTTCCCGAGCCCGATTGCCCGAGCAGGGCGACGAATTCGCCGCGCTCAATGGTGAGTGAAACCCCGTCCACGGCGCGGATGATGCTGCCGCCCATCGGGTAATAGCGGCAGACGTTCTCGGTGCACACGGCCGGAAAAGTTGGGGAGGAATTCATCTGTATTGATTCGATGCTGCCATGCAGAGAGCGGGCGCAGGGGCATCCGACCTCAAGATACGGAATGGCGAGCGGATTCGCTGCGGGATGTATGTAACGATATGTAAAGGGTGCTGCCTGCAGTTCAGCGCCGCCAGGCCGTCAGGTCCTGGGGCGCGTAATTCACCCGGCGAATCTGCCGAATGCGTCCGTTGTCGATGGTTCCTTCCACCAGCTCGTAACCGAGCAGCGCGAGAATGCGGCCGTGCACAAACAGCGGGCGTGAGTTTCCGTACCAGTCCACGCACGAGGCGCGACAGCCGTCGTCCTTCGCTGTGTCCTGCCGCGCGGTAAGCTCACCGACTTCCTGAAGATGGAGGGCGTCGTTTCTGAGAAAGAGTATGGCCGCCGAATTCTCGAAGAGGTGGAGATAACCCGGACGCGCCGGGACCGTGATGGGCAGGCCAAGCATTCCCGAATCTTCTGCATCAGGCTTGTAGAAAAAGCCATGGCTGCTCAGCTCGCCCTGCGACGCTCCTTCACGGACGTAGTCATCCACGACCTCCGGCGAACTGCCGAGGCGCACTGTGGTGAAATGCAGATTCTGCCCGTCAGTTCCCACTACGATGGCGTCCGCGCCCATCTGTTCAATGCGATCGACGGCATGGGTGAGCGATAGCGTATGCGAGTCGCCGCCGCTCCAGCGCACCGCATAGAGACTTGAATGCCGCACCTGCTGCGGATCTCCCCATCCGCTGCCTGCGCCGTACAGAAGATAGTCGCCCACGAACCGGTTCTGAAAAGCATAGCCTTTGGGAGCGCGAAGCTTGCGGTAGCTGGATGGTGGCGCGGTTTCGCTGCCGTCGGAGAAGCTCGCGAGCGGCACCCGCAGCAGTGCCATCTCGCCGGCCGCTGCTTCCGCGCGCCACATGCCGTCACCAGCAGCGTCGGAGCGCACCAGCACATTGAGATATCCATCGCCGCTTTCCAGGAAGGAGAACTGGTCAACCGGGCTTCCGGAAACCCGCAAGGCGGCCGGCGCCGAGCCGTCGAGCGGCATGCGATAGAGCATCGATTGCGCGCGGCTGGCCTGTCCTGGATAAATCCAGTCGGTCACCCAGATGTAAACCGCTTCCGGCGAAACGTAGAACACGCGACCCGGAGGCCCAACTACCGAGGCCGCCTTGCAATCCAAGCCGCCCCGGCCAGATCGCAGACGGTCACGGTGTGCAGCGCCGGGGCTTCGGCAGACTCGACGGGACGTTCCGGCCGGTAAATCTGGGCGGCCGACGCGATGGGCCGGAATTCGCTGCTGGTGGTGCCCTTGTGCCACTTGCGAACGGCGGGAAAACTCTGCGACAGATCGGCATAATCCAAGTAGTAAAGTGGGGCGTAAAAAATGAGTCTGTCGCCGATCAGGCGGCTGGCGTAATTGCGCGACGAATAATAGTCGTTGGAGCGGAGCTGATAGATCGAGCGGTAGGCAAGTCTGCCGGCCGGGTCAATCCGGAACAAGCCGACCTCCGTGCCTCCCCGTTCGTAGCTGTAGCCAATCACCGCGACCGTTTCCCCAGAAACCAGCAATTCGTCGTACCACGTTCGCTGCGGATCGATGTCAGGCCCAAAGGCGTCCGTGCTGGAGACCGGCGTCAGGGTGCCATCGCCGATGGCGACGGTGAATAGCCGTCCACGCCGCAAGATGACCAGGTGATCGCCATGCACCTTGACGATTCCGCCCTCGTCCACGCCTTCGTGTTGAACATTGGTGACTGATTCGCCGGCAACAGCGCCCGCGGCAGCGGCTGGAGCGTTCGACAAGCTGTCGGAAATGGAGGCTGACGAGGCCAGGGCACTGAGCCATCTGCGTTTCCGCCGCTGCTTTTCCGCAGCTTGCCGGAGGTAGCTCGCCAGTTCCGCGTCAGAGCGGAACGGACGCATCGTCTTCTTCGTCGTGGCGGTCCCGGAACTTGCGTTTTTGGGCGGCGAACTGTTGCCGGACGCGCTGCCGCAACCGGCCAATACAAGGCCGATCAGTCCTGCGCTGATCGCCGTTATCAGGAATCGGTGCATAGCTCTTACCCTCTGCTTCCTGGAACGGCGGTTGGGCGAGAACTTGCGCAGATTATTCGCGGCAGCGGGTGGGAGCGATTCCGCAGGGGCTAAAGCCCGAGTTCTTTTCACCATGTTCGGCACAACTGAAGTCGTGCCCTGATACAGGGCCGGTTGCAAGACAGGCTGGAGAAACCGGCGCGCCGGTTTGCTGCGGTATCTGTGTAACGATTTGTAAAACGACAGTTCTGACGCTCACGGGGGTATACCGCGCAGAAGATGCGGCTTCCCCCGACTCCGCCTCACATTGTCCGGCGCCGCTCAGGACGGCGGGAATTGGGGAGCAACCGGCTTGGGGTGAAACATTGTTCGGGGAGCGGAGCATCCTGAGTACAAAAAAACGCATAGCTACATAAGCTACATTTTTTGCAGTAACTGCTCGTCTATGTCCTCTAAGTAGGATTCAAGCTCTTTCCACTCCCCCGCACCGGGCGACATCTTCTGCGTCTGGAAGCAAGCCGGTTCGGGCTGGCGCGGCAGTATCTTATCCCGCTGCAATATGAGAGTGGTGATCTACAACTTCCGGACGCAGGTCGTAGCACTCTTTCCCGTTTTTATCCCTCCATTCCTGGCGCTCCTCCTCAACTCGCTTCGCGACAACCGCTTGACGCTCTGGGGTGAAATAGCGGCCCTCGAAATCGCTTGCCATGACGAATTCGTTTTGAATTTTGCCGTCAATAAATGAGAAATGGAGGAATTGATACTTCGCAAGAGACGCCAGCGATTCGAGCCTCATCCGTAAATCCGGTGTGCTCATCTTGGAATATTGGTCGTCGGCAGAAGCACTCGTTGGCGCTGGACGTGCAGGATCGGCTATTGGCTGGCCCACCTGCTGGTTCACTACACGCGCAGCGTAACGCTGAGCCGCAGCATCGACGACAGCGCCAACTGCCTTGATGTCGATTCTCTTATCCATCCCTGCTTTTGCTAATTCATCGTCTAAGACGTTTCTGAATTCCGAGGACCTGAAGAACGTAAAGAACTTCTCGCCCAGATTTGCGGCAACGTCAACTGAGGTGCTCTTAATTGCCTCCTGTCGGTCTGCTGCGCCCTTCTTCACGGCTCGCGATTGCTGAATCCAAGCTAGAATGCTAAACAGCGATCCGATGATTACAAAAACGTATCGCCACCTCATATGCGAGCTCTCGTTTTCGGATCTCGACGGGATAAATACCGGAACGATGGATATAGCAAAGGGCATGAAGATAACGGCCCATGACAACAATTGGTCAAGCACAGAGCCTCCGCCAGCCGACGGGCGCTTCCCTAGGCGCGACGTTGGTCAGGATACTCTTACATTACCTCCGTCAACGGCATAACCCTGACTGAAAATCGCCCCTGATACGAAGCCGTTTGAAGTTCGCACGATAGCCGCTGACGGCGTGGACTCGATCAATCCGGGCGGGCACGCGGCGTATAATCGCAGCTTGCGCACTTCACTTCAGCCGCACCAGGAACACGCACCGTGAGCGCTCATTCCCACATGCCGGGCCAGGCGCCGCCGGCGCCACAACCGCTTCCCGGGGTCAGCAGCATCATCGCCGTCGGCTCGGGCAAGGGCGGCGTGGGCAAGACCACGCTGGCCGTCAACCTGGCCATTGCCCTGGCCCGCATGGGCCACAAGGTTGGACTGCTCGACGCGGACGTGTATGGCCCCAACGTTCCGCTGATGCTCGGCTCCAGCGAGCCGCCCAGCGTCGCCGGCGAAAACCGCATCGTGCCGCCCGAGCGCTACGGCATGAAGGTCATCTCCGTCGGCTTCCTCAGCCCGGGCGACAAGCCGCTGGTGTGGCGCGGGCCCATGCTGCACTCCATCATCAAGCAGTTCCTCAGCCAGGTGGAGTGGGGACAGCTTGACTACCTGGTCGTCGATCTGCCGCCGGGCACCGGCGACGTGGTGATCTCGCTGGTGCAGACCGTGCCGCTCACCGGCGCAGTCGTGGTCACCACCCCCAGCGACGTCTCCCTGCAGGACGCGCGCAAGGCCATCGAGATGTTCCGCCAGGTGAAGGTGGATATCCTCGGCATCGTCGAGAACATGAGCTACTTCGTCTGCCCGCATTGTCATCAGGAAATCGACGTCTTCTCCAAAGGTGGCGGCCAGCGCACCGCACTGCAGTTCGGCGTGCCCTTTCTCGGCTCCATCGAACTCGATCCCGATATACGCCGGGGCGGCGACAGCGGCCATCCCATCGTGATGGAAGGCGACCAGTCGCCCCATGCGAAGTCGCTGTTCGCCTTCACCCGCCGCGTCATCGAGCGCACGAAGGAAGTGCAGGAGTCGGCGGGCGGCAGCGTCATCGAGATACGATAGCGGGCCGTAGGGGCCAGCTTATGTTCACGGACAGGAATGCCCACAGGCTACCCCCTTCAAAATTAAAGTACTGCGATTCATCAACTTGCAAAGGCCAATCTGCAAAGTATTCCGACCAGACGAGTTAGCATGCCGCTCAAATGCGCTGTTTTGAATACTTTGCGAGGAGTCGTGTAAGCTGCTGAGATCAAAGGTCTTAGCGTAACCTCCAGGCGTTTTGTTTTGAATACTTTGCGAGTATGCCATTTCAGACGAAGAACGTCTGGCGACGGCAAACCGGCCGCAGAATCTTTGCCGCCGACCCATGGCAACCGATAACTGACAACCGACAACAGCCAAGGCAACTCCCATAGACACAAAAAGGGCAGGCTCGCCAGGAGTGAGGCGGATCCTACCCTAACAGCCAACTATGGAATGCCGGAGAAGCGCGGTCAAGATTACGACGGTACAGGTAGCGGTAATTGGCCTTTCGTAACCACGGTGCAGCCGCACGAACAACTGGCAATCGGCAATGGACACCTGACAACCCCTTGCGATCCTCACGCCACGTCCGCAAAAGAATGCCGCAGCCACCCTCCGGCGAACTGCGGCGCCAGAGTCCATGCTCCAGCGCCGTCAGTGTAGGTGGCGGGCGCGAAGCGGTGCGAGAAGAAAACGCACCGCGCAGAACGGGAGTAACCACACTTCCCGGAATGGTCTCCCTCGTAACTTGCGGCAACTTCGCCGCCGTCGCAGGGTTACTGTTGACGGTAGCCGAATCATGTCTCCCTCACGCGTCTTCGGGCGCCGGCCCGTTCTCGCTTTGTCCGTGCTGCTGATCAGCCTGTCGCTGTTCAGCCAGGACACATCCACGCCTACCATCTCGCGCGAGGTCAAGGTCGTGAATGTCCTCGCCACGGTACGCGACAAAAAGGGCAGTATTGTCAACAATCTTTCCAAAGACGACTTCAGGCTGACACAGGACGGGCGGCCCCAGATCATCCACTACTTCACGCGCGAAAGCGATCTGCCGCTCACCCTCGGACTGCTGGTCGATACCAGCATGAGCCAGCGCCGCCTCATCGACGCGGAGCGCACCGGCAGCTACGCCTTTCTGAATGAGTTCATGCGTGTCGACAAGGACAAGGCTTTCATCATTCACTTCGACTGGGATGTCGAGCTGCTGCAGGACCTGACAGGAGATCATCAGAAGCTCCAGGCCGCTCTCGACAAGCTGGGCGCGCCGCATTTCGACAACTCCGGCGGAGGCTCGCCGGGCGGTGGTGGAGGTTATCCTCGCGGAGGCGGCCCGCAGCATCACGCCGGCGGAACAACCTTGTACGACGCCGTCTTTCTCGCTTCCGATGAGCTGATGCCGAAGCAGCAGGGACGCAAGGCGCTCATCCTGCTGACCGATGGTGTCGACACTGGCAGCAAGGTCAGCCTGAATCGCGCCATCGAGACCGCCCAGCGCGCCAACACACTGGTGTACTCGATCCTGTATTCCGATCCCGACGCGTACGGTCATCAATACGGACCTAGGGGCGGAATGGGCGGTGGCATGGGACGTCACGGAGGATGGCCGGGCGGAGGCGGTTATCCCGGTGGCGGGGGCGGCTATCCGCCGCAACAACGGCAGGAGCATCCCGACGGCAAGAAAGTTCTGCAGCGCATGTCCAGGGAGACCGGCGGGCGATTCTTCGAGGTCTCGAAGAAGGAGTCGATCAACCAGATCTACGACCAGATTGCCGACGAACTGCGCAATCAGTACAACATCGGCTACACGCCCGAGAAAGCGGTCGCCGGCGTGGGCTACCATGCCATCAACCTTACGACGACCAACAAGGACCTGAGCGTGCAGGCTCGCGAAGGATATTACGCTGAGCAGTAAGGAACTCCGGCTACAAGCCGTGGAACCATAAGCTGAAGGTCACCGTAGAGTCCATCTTACTGCCGAACTGAAAAAGCTGTAGCTCGCGAAAAAGTTAATGGACAGGCACTGGGACATAATATAATCCCACACTCCAGGCTCGACTGCCGCTTACTGCAAGCTCTGCGGAGGGGGAATGGGCGCGCTTGCCGTCAGGATTTTCCATTCGACGGCCCGCATGGTGGGCCTTGGACTACTCGCTCGCATTCTGTATCTCGTAGTTTTCCAATGTTACGTTTTCGAGCGCGGCCACTGGTTTTCCTTTGAAAGCTGCGACATTGCCTATTCGCTGGTAAGCGGCCGGGGATATACCCTATTTGCCGGCGGTGGCCCATCGGCCTGGCTTGCTCCAGTGTATCCGTGGACCATTGCCATCTTCTTTCTGCTCTTCGGCACCCTTTCGCACGCCGCAGCCTTTGCCGTTCTTTCTTTCAATAGCCTGGTTGCAGCGCTCACCAGTTGGACCACATATCAAATCGCCCGCAAGGCATTCAGCCTGTCGGTTGCAATCTGGTCGGGATGGATTTGGGCCTTATGGCCTCCGAGTGTTTATTACTCGGTGTATTGGCTTTGGGACACCACGCTATCGGCGTTCCTGCTAAGCCTGGTTTTGCTGCTCACATTGGCGATGCAGAACGATGGCCGGATCTTGCGCTGGTGCCTCTACGGCCTGCTCTGGGGCATCATCGCGCTAACGAATCCTTCCCTGCTCGTTTGGCTGCCGTTTTCAGGATCCTGGCTGGCCTAGCAACTCCACCGCACCGGAAGTCGCTACCTGCCGCCAGTTCTGGTGAGCTCACTCGTGTTTTGGCTAACGCTCAGCCCCTGGCTGGTTCGGAACTACATGGTTTTTGACAATCCAATCCTGCTCCGCACGGGCTTTGGACCTAACCTTCGTGTCGGAAATAATCCCGACGCGCAGGGCTTGTGGGTAGGCTACTACACCTACAATAATCCCTTCTTGATGAGGCAGTACAGAGAGCTTGGTGAGCTGGCGTACTGCAGCGAGCAAGCTCGTTTGGCGCGGGGATGGATCCTCTCACATCCTGCCAGATTCGCTAACCTATGCCTTCGGCGCTTCGTATTCTTCTGGATCGGAACCCCCGGGTTCGCGCTTGGTCCCATCCGAACCTACGTTCTCGGGATTACAGCAATAAAGACGACTCTGTTCCTGATGTCCTGGGGTGGGCTTTGGATCGCCATCAAACGCTATGTGTGCGGCGCCTTTTTGTTCGCTACTCTGCTGGCGTTCTACCCCCTGGTTTACTACATCACCTTCCCACAATCCCGCTATCGCCATCCGATTGAGCCGGAGTTGCTGATTCTGGCAGTGTTCTGTGCTGCCACAGGGCTGGCTCTGCTTCAGCGCAGAAGGCGAGCGCACGGGCTCCCAGAGCCCGCGGAACGGTCCCAGGCCGCCAGCATCTGAATCCACTGAGCGGAATCTATGTGTTTCATTCCGATCTCAGCGGCGGCAGAATTGAAGGTAATAGATGTACGTGATGATCGAGGGATGCCCTGATACTCCATGATTCAACCCGGCCCGTCCCGTTCGCGCTTCGCGCTCCTGCCGGCGACTGCCCTGCTCTGCCTCCCGGCTTTCTTATCGACAGCCTCGTCCTCCATACACCGGGAAGATCTCTTTGCAACCAGCGATGCTGATGTTCGGATTCACGTTCGTGAAGTGCGCGCCGGTGCGCATCAGACTTGCTGGCCCATTTTGCTCGTGCATGGCGCGCCGGTACCGGGCGTCGCATCGTTCGACTTGCCAGTCGCGGGCGGCCCTGGCCAGCGATCCTGAAACGAACAGCCATAATCCGCCGTGCTTCCGCTCCCCCAACGGTGCGCTCGAAGACAGCTTCTATCTGGCCACGGGACGGCAGTTGTGGGACGCCTCGTTCATCTACGTTCCGACTCTGGTGCTGGCTTCGGAGCGCGACTTCTGGTCTCGCCCTGCCGACCGGGAAAAGATCGCCCACGATCTGGTGCACGCGAGCGTCCGGGTTGTGGTGATACCGGATGCGACCCACTTCGTGCATCTCGACCGGCCAGAACGCGGAAGGAATGAGCTTCTGGATGAGATCGTCCGCTTCCTCAAACAGTAGCGCGACAGTGACGCCATGCCCCGCAGAACAGGCGATGAAGAGCTGTGGCCCCGTGGTCTGCGCCTTCGCTCCTGCTGTTCTCTTTCGTGGCATTTGCCTGTTGCCCGGCCCTGCAGTGCTGACCCGAACCTGAAATCAGTGTATAGTCTTGCGAAACCTGGAGCCTGTTCCCAACGCTGAGGACTGCAAATGCACTCTGCCCCATCACCAACGCCATTGACCCCTGCTGTGGTTTTTGAGAACGTGCAAGCCTTCCAGCGCACGTTCGCGTTGAAAGCCGCCATCGAGCTGGACATCTTCCGCGCCGTAGGCGACGGCCCCGGCGATCTGGCTTCCATCGCCCGGCATGCTCACGCTTCCGAGCGGGGCACGCGCATCCTTTGCGACTACCTGGTTGTCGCCGGTCTGCTGGAGAAGATTGATGGCCATTATCGCCACACGCCGGCGAGCGCCGCCTTCCTCGACCCCGCTTCGCCCAACTGTATCGCGTCCATCGTCCGGTTTCTCACCCTTCCGGAATTGCGCCAGTCATATGAGCACCTCGCCGACGTGGTGCGGACGGGAAGAACGGTTCTGCCGGGGCAGGGGTCGGTCGAGCCGGAAAATCCCATCTGGGTGGAATTTGCGCAGAGCATGGCTCCCATGATGGCTCCGCTGGCGGGACCGCTGGGAAATATCGTGCTGCAGGGGCGCACCGGGCCGATGCGCGTGCTCGACATCGCCTGCGGTCATGGACTGTTTGGGATCGAGATAGCGAAGCAGAACCCGCAGGCGCGCGTTACCGGACTCGACTGGGCCCCGGTATTGCACGTGGCCCTGGACAACGCACGAACCGCCAATGTGCACGAGCGTTACGACATGCTACCGGGAAGCGCCTTCGAGGTGGATTTTGGCGGCCCTTACGATACAGTACTGCTCACCAACTTCCTGCACCACTTCGATGTGGAGACCTGTGTCGGGCTGCTGAAAAAAGTCCACGGCGCCATGAAGGCGGAGGGTCGCGTCGCAACCCTGGAGTTCGTGCCTAACGAAGATCGGGTCTCTCCGCCATTGCCTGCGGCTTTCGCCCTGACCATGCTGACCTCTACCGAAGTCGGCGATGCGTACACCTTCCGGGAGCTTTCAGAGATGCATCGCCATGCCGGATTCGCTCACGTGACGTCCCATCCAGTTCCCATGAGCCCACATACGGTGGTGCTGGCGGAAGCGTGAGGGAGTTAATGACAGGCGTCACCGACGCAGAATCTCCGCCGCAGCCGGTCAGCGAGGACAGGCAGATGAAATTTACGATTACCTGCCAGCGGGCATTTATAGGCAACGATATCGATGTTCTGGTGGAAGCTGGATCAG